>ERZ791821.19-NODE-19-length-176757-cov-7.138448_pt1 | contig 176757 bp, 165 predicted proteins | sample MGYA00510300_ERZ791821 | MGnify/ENA primary metagenome ERZ791821 (study PRJEB30046, sample SAMN00792034) | human gut metagenome | study: EMG produced TPA metagenomics assembly of the A metagenome-wide association study of gut microbiota in type 2... | reverse complement strand
TGTGAAAGATGTGAAAAGTATTTTCAAGCATTCCGGGGCAGGTACTGGATTTTATCGTAGTGCTCATTGGGCTTGTCATTGTGTTTAAGACCCAGATCAACAAGCTTTTGACGGCAATCTTTACGGAGATCAACAAACAGGCGAAAGAGGTATATTAGATGAGATACCGGGGAGAGATTACGGTTTTTCTGAGTCTGACGCTGATATGTGTACTGTCGCTTGTTCTGGGACTTGTGGAATCGGCGAGAACAGCGGGAGCGAGACTGTATCTTCGGATGGCATCGGATTCGGCGGTGTCATCGGTGATGAGTTACTATAACCGAAATTTATGGGATCGCTATCAGCTCCTATTTCTGGAATATGAATCGGAGGCGGCGATCAAGGAGACCTTCGGCCGCTATCTCGATTTCTATCTGGAACAGGCAAATATGTATCCGGCAAGACGGAAAAACGTAACACTCTCCGGAATGTCCCGTATGGTGGATGAGAATGGGAGATGGCTTGAGGAGGAGATCGCTGCCTATATGAAGTACCGTTTCCCGGAGCTTGCAGTGTCCGGAAGCGGGGTTTTGAAGGAAGCGGAGCAGGTAAAGAAAGCGGGAGACTTCCATACTCTGTATGATTCCTGCTGCGGATCCGGGCGTTCGGTGCGCAGGCTGGAAAAGGCGGGGCAGGCGGTTGAAAAGTCACTGAAGACGATAGAAGAAACTCGGGAAAAGCTTTGCGATGCGGCAGATGAAGAGAGAGCGGCTGCATTTAAGAGGCATGCGGCTGTTTTAAAGCGGGAACTAAAAGGATTTCCGGGTCTGGTGAAACAGTTTCAGAAGGAACTGGAGCGCCTGGAAACAGAGAACAAAAAAATGGATTCCGGACAGTTGGAAGACGAGACAGCGTCCGGGACATTGGGACAGGAAATATCAACATGTAATGAGGTGGTCAAAAGCGCAAAGGAGCGGCTTGATGGATATCTGCAGAATGAAACGCAAACCGAGCGGAACCTGGAGCTTCTGGAGGAGGCATGCGGGCTTCTCGATATGGAATCGGATGCGGAGGATGAAGAGGAGGAAGAAACAGAATGGGGACAGATCAGTCAGTGCGTGGAGGAGATGGAGAACTTGGAGTCAGTGGATTCTGGGCCGAAGGATAAGAAGAAAGCGGCTGCATTGGACCGCCTGGAGGAACTTTTTGACAAAGAACTGCTGGATATTCTTCTTCCTGCCGGAACGGCGATCTCGCAGAACGCTGTTTCCTTAAAAGGAATTCCGTCCGCGTCGAAATATCAGAATGATACGGAAAGCTCAGATACAGAGGAAACCGGGCTTTTGGAGGCGGCATCGAGACAGATGGCTGTAAATGCATATGTTCCGCTGTATTTCTCTTCATTCTTAAAAGAAAATGAATCAGAACCATCGGCATTGCGATATGAGATGGAATATCTTCTTGCAGGGAAAAAATCGGACCGGGAAAACTTAAAGGATGCTGTGAACCAGGTACTTACACTCAGAGGAGCAATGAACTTACTGTTTTTGCTGAATTCTCCGGATAAAAAGGCAGAGGCGGATGCCCTGGCGGCAGCAGTGGCGGTGGGAATCGTACCAGCGCAGATGGCGTTGTCTTTTTTTATCCTGACGCTGTGGGCGTTCGGGGAGGCAGTGCTGGATGTAAAAATGCTGTTGGCGGGCGGAAAGATACCGTTCTGGAAGACAGAAGAAACCTGGAAGACCTGTCTTTCCGGGCTGTTGGATCAGTCGTTTTTGAAGGAGACAGGGGAAAGCTCCGGGGATGGAAGAACATATACGGAGTATTTAAGCTGCTTGATCTTTCTCATGGATCGGAAAACAAGAAATTTCCGGATGATGGATCTGATCCAGTGGAATATCCGGACGGAACAGGCGGATTTCTCGGTGGCGAACTGCGCATACCAGATTGAGATCGAGGCGGAGGTTTTGCAGAAGCATATGTTTTTTCAGAAAGAGGAATATAAGGGAACTGTGTATGTGGCGGGATCGTATTAGTGCAGTGGAAACAGCCCCCATCATCTGACTGTAAGAAAACATAATCTGGAAGACAAAAATCCCATCGGCGCAGCCGATCTGGAATAGATTCCTGATTGTAACTATGAAGGTACTGAGTAGTTACATTTAATTTAAATAAAGGAGGTGTATGGCTGTGCTCTTCTTTGCCAGTTTTGATGAAATGAATAAGCAATGCCATTCTTATAGGAAAAATATGTCTCTCCAAGTACATGATCCCCTGCTGGCAAGGAGAGCGCATCCATGCACCTCCTCACTCCCAGCCTCCATGACAGTGGAAGCTGCGCTTGTTCTTCCGCTCGCCCTGTTTTTCTTCCTGGCACTTCTCAAACCAGTCACCTGGCTTGACAGGCAGAGAAAGGTTCAGACTGCCATGGAGCGGATCGGCGAGGAGATCAGTCAATATGGGATTTTGGCGGAGTCGGTGGAAACCGGAGACAGTGAGTTGCCGGCATTCTGTACGGACGTTGCGGCAGCTCTTTGGATCCGGGGAAAAGCCGGGCAGTACGCGGATCATGTGACGGTGAAAAAGGCAGATGTATACGGAGAGAACGGTGAGATCGAGTTTGCGGTGGAGTATCAGGAGGAGATTCCATTTTTTGAGGCAGTTCTGGGAAAACAGACGGAGACTGCGGCTGTGAAACGGAGGTCCTGGATCGGAATTCCCGGGAAATTAAAGGGAGACGGGACTTCTCGAGATGGTGATGGGGATGAGCAGACGGAGATGGTCTATGTAGGGGCCGGAATAGGGAGATATCACCTGTTCCGGGACTGCCATTATATTTCGAATGAGTACATGACTGTCACAAGATCTGAGGCAGAAAACGGCAAGGTTCCCGGAGAAAAGCGAACGCCCTGTGCCGTCTGCGGGAAAAAGGGAGATGGATCGGAGACCGTCTATATCACGACGGCAGGCGAGCACTATCACTGCAATAAAAATTGCAGGTCTATGATATCCTATGTGCGGGAAGTACCGAAGGATGAGGCGGAACATCTGGGATTGTGCTCATACTGTGTGAGGAAAAAGGGGGAGACAGAATGAATCTGTTTTTTGTTTTTTTAGGAACCGCAGCCTGGCAGGATCTCAGAACGAGAAGCATCAGCCTGGAGGTACTGGCGGGCGGAGCGGTAGTAGGGATCATAACCTGCATATGGAAGGAACGGCTTCCGGGGGAGATCGTTCTGGCGATGATTCCTGGAATTATGCTTTTGCTGATTGGAATGTTGACAAGGGGGCTCCTGGGTGAGGGCGACGGGTGGTTTTTTATTGTATCCGGATTTTTCCTTGGGTGGCAGGAGTGTGTGATGTTATTGATCTCCGGGCAGATTTTCTGCGGAATATTTGGGCTTGCGATAATGGTCGGCGCACAGATCGGAACTGGAAGGGAAAATATCCGAAAACTGCGGCTGCCGTTTTTGCCGTTTCTTTTACCTGCGTCACTGTGGATGGTGCTTATGAGGATGATATGAGAAAGACGACTTGCATAAAGAAATATTACAGCGCCAGCATAACGGTAGAGGCATCCATAATTCTTTCGGTGGTCTTGCTATCCCTGGCGGCATTTATCCGATATGCCTATACGGTCCATGATACGGTGACTGGCAGTATGATCCTGGAGGAAACACTGGAGCGGGCCAGGAATAACGTCAATGAGAAAAAAACGATAGATTCTTTTGAGCAGGAGGGAAGCCAGATGGGGAACCCAAGGCTTTATCTGGGAGCATATGAGCTCCATCTGAATCTGGGAGCGCTGACGGCAGAAGGTGACGCGGCGGCGGGGGACTGGAGTCTTCATATAGAGCGGGCGGATATCCACCCGGAGACTTTTCTGCGGCAGCAGGACGCCTTGAAGAAAATAAAAGACAGGATCGATGACTGATGAAAACAGAATTTAAACGAGAAATGAACCGAAATTACATGGTACTGCACCCGGAAAAAGAGATCGGGGGATCCTATGCGCTGCGGATGCTGTCGGAAAACAGGATCAACGGACTTCTGCCGTTTCAGGAAAAAAGGATCGATGGGGAGACATTCCTGTATTTTAATATCACGTCGAGACAGTCGCTAGCCAGAATGATGGAATACCGGTCATTTAAGGCAAAGGAGATCCGGCAGATCACCAGTGATCTGGTCGTCACCATGACGGCATTGGAAAGGTTCCTGATGGACGGAGACCAGCTTTGTCTGGAACCGGATATGATCTATGTGGATCCGGATGACCTGAAAGCGAATTTCTGCCTTCTTCCAGGGAGTGGCAGTCAGTTTGAGGAGAGTTTCCGGAAACTGGCACGGTATATTCTGGACCATGTGGATCACACAGACGGAGACGCGGTAGTTCTGGCATTCGCTCTGTTTCGGGCAGGAGAAAAGGAAAATCTGGGGATCCGGGATCTGGAAAAATGTCTGCGGGCGGGAGAAAGAGACGGGAAAGAAGATATTTTCGGGGAAAACACTGGAAAGGAAAAGTTATATGAAGCAGAGAGAAAAATGGTCAGGGAATATGGGACAGGGGCAGCAGGAGAGCTGCCGCGACATCAGGGAGAAAAGCAAAATGGATCAGAAGGAAAGTACAGATATTCTGAGATCAAGAAAACGGATCTTTCAGGCGAGACAGAAGAACTGGCAGAGGAGAAAGGGCTGAAGCACGGGAAAAACTTGTTTTCAGTGCTGTTTGCGGTTTTGATGGCAGCTGTTCCGGTGGCAGTTTACTTTATCGTCGGAATCGATCGGATTCTGGAATGGAAATGGGGAATCCTTGCGGCGGAAGGTGTGCTGATGGCCGGCGTGATATTCTTTCGTGTGAAAAAAGATGAAGAAGAGACCGGGGAAACAGAAGAGGACTGGGAAGTTGAGTTCCGAGAAGAAGAGGACAGGGAGCGCGGAGGAATGCCGGACAAAATTGAATACCGGAGAGATATGGCGGAAGTGTGGGGAGATGCAGAAAATAATGAGAATGGCATTTATACTGATCCTAATGACTTAAGAACTGATGTAAGACAAAGAGAATCTGATGAAATGCAGACAGTGCTTCTTACGGGAAGACAGATATACCCGGCGACAAGACGTCTCGTCCCGGAAAATGGGGGCGAGGACGTCCTGGTCCGATATTTCCCGTTTATTATTGGAAAGAACCGGGAAATATCGGATTTCTGCCTGAATCTGCCTCAGATCAGCCGGATCCACGCGAAAATTGAAGAAGATAAGGACGGATATATGATCACGGATCTCAATTCAACGAATGGAACCAGTGTAAATGGGCGGTTCCTGGAGACAAATGAGAGTATTCATATAGAACCAGGGGAAATGCTCTCTTTTGCGGATCAGAGATACCGTTTTTTGTAGGATCTCCTGGGTAAAAGTTCCGTTAAAGAGAAAGTAAAAATACAAAACAGGGGTGGTGTTTTTCGGACATTTGGTCTATGATATATCCATCAATGATGAAAGGAGGGGTATTATGGCTTTTCAGATGCCAGAATATCATCAGCCCGATTTTTCAAAGGAACAGTTTATCAAGGCCCCTGACGCGAAATGGGAAATCGTGGAGATCGATGGGGTTGCCCCAGAATGCTTTCACAGTACATCTATGTTCCCGGAATATTTTAAGATCCAGGGCAAGTGGGTGTTAGCGGAAGAGAGCCGCATGGATTCCAGCGTTGTGATCTGCCCGGATGGACATTTGGAGGTAGTCGAAAACAGGAATCTCAAAAAAGGTGACAAGGTTATTCTTGGACGGAGCGAAGCCTGCGAGGAGGGAATTTATGTCCACAGTACAGGATTCCAGACAGAAGCGGACGCGCTTGCGGATAAATTTGTGTTCCGCCAGGGACGAAGCAGGGAGACCTCCTATGCGAGAGACTATGACCGCCTGATGGACCTTCTTCGCTATGAAAAAGAACATGGGAAGATTGTCTGGGTCATGGGACCGGCGTTTTCCTTCGACTATGACGCGAGAAACGCAATGCAGTCCCTGATCGATAACGGATATGCCCACGGTCTGATGGCAGGAAACGCGCTCGCGACCCACGACCTGGAGGGCGCGCTGCTGCATACGGCACTAGGACAGGATATCTACACGCAGGTATCCCAGCCGAATGGCCATTACAACCACCTGGATGTACTAAATAAGGTCCGCAGAAGCGGTTCCATTCCGAAATTTATCGAGGATAATCACATTGACAATGGTATTATCTATGGATGCGTGAAGAATCATGTTCCGTTTGTTCTGACCGGTTCGATCCGCGATGACGGTCCAATGCCGGAAGTCATCGGAGACGCGTATAAAGGACAGAGCGCCATGCGCGATATGGTGCGGGATGCCACCTGTGTGATCTGCTTAGCTACAATGCTTCACACGATTGCCACGGGCAATATGACTCCGTCATTCCGTGTTATGAAGGACGGAACGATCCGCCCGGTATATCTCTATACTGTTGATGCGGACGAGTTTGTGGTAAACAAGCTGATGGACCGCGGAAGCCTCTCCGCAACGACTATCGTGACGAATGTCCAGGACTTTATCACGATCATCGCAAAAGGACTTGGGGTCATGAAATAACAGAGTAGAAAGGATGAGACCCATGGGAAGCCGATATGGAAAGAAGGCTTATGTAAATGGACTTCTGATTGCTCTGAATGTGCTGTTTTTCCTGTATCTGGAGATCACCGGTTCCTCGGAGGACGCGTATTTCATGTATACAAAGGGCGCGATGTTTGCACCTGCAGTCCTGGAGGACGGTGAGTATTACCGGCTTTTGACAGCGATGTTTATGCATTTTGGAATCCGGCATATTATGAACAATATGCTGGTCCTGTTTGTGATCGGGGACAACCTGGAACGGGCACTGGGACATGTGAAGTACCTGATATTTTACCTGCTCTGCGGAATTGGCTCGAACTGGGTGTCTATGATGGCGCACACAGCTGATACAATGACAGTATCAGCCGGGGCATCCGGCGCAATTTTTGGAGTGGTCGGCGGCCTGCTTTATGTGGTTACGGCCAACAGAGGGCAGTTGGAAGATCTGAATACAAGACAACTTGTGATCATGATCTTTTTCTCCCTGTATTTAGGATATACAAGCACCGGTGTGGACAATATCGCACACCTGTCTGGCCTTGTAATAGGCTTTGTGCTTGCTATAATTTTATATCATAGGCCTGCCAGAGACTGGTGGGCGGACGGAGGTATCAAAAGATGAAAGACTGTAACTGTATTTTCTGTAAGATCGCGAATGGTGAGATTCCTTCCTCAACTGTATATGAGGATGAAGATTTCCGTGTAATTCTGGACCTTGGTCCGGCTGCGAAAGGTCACGCCCTGATCCTTCCGAAAGAACACTTTAAGGACGTTACCGAGCTGGATCCGAAGATTGCTGCAAAAGTACTTCCGTTAGGAGCGAAACTCGGAACCGCAATGAAGAAATCCCTGGGCTGCGCAGGCTTCAACCTGGTACAGAATAACGGTGAAGCAGCAGGACAGACGGTATTCCATTTCCATGTACATGTGATCCCGCGCTATGAGGGCGGTCCGGTGATCGCTGGATGGGAACCGGGAAAAGAAGATCCGGAGGTTCTTGCTGAGACAGCAGAAAAGATTAAAGATGCACTGTAATCAGAGAGATTTTTAAAGGAGAATTTATGCCGCAGGACAAAGATGAACTGCTGCAAGTACTGATTACGAAATATGCTCAAATGTATATGAAGCTGGCTTATGCGATCGGAGTGCCATATGATGATGTGGAAGACATTGTCATGGAAGCATTCTGGTCGTTCTACCGGGCGGATTATGGCGGGAAGCTAGAGAGTGAAAAAGCTATAAAAGTGATGCTGGCGCGTATTGTCGAGAATAAATGTATCGACTATTTTAGAAAAGAGAAGCGAAGCATCAAGCCGAATGAGGACGAAGATGTGAGTGAACTGGAGTATGTCGCAGATCTTTCCACATACGATCCGCTGCAATCCGTAATTAGCAGAGAAAGCTGCGGTCAGATCTTCGAGGTCCTGGATGGTTTAAGGGAATCGTGGAAGGATGTCACGGTGATGTATTTCATCCAGGGATTTATGACTGAAGAAATTTGTGAGCGTCTTGAAATCACGAACGACATGTGTCGTTCGCGAATTTCAAGAGCAAGAAAATACTTAAGAGAAAACCTGAAAAGTCGTATGGACCGCGGTCATTTGTGATCAGCACAATCGTTGATCAATTTCATGATCGTATCAATTGCATTATTTAAATGGCTCTTTTCCATACTATCAATGAATGTCCGGCGGTTCTCGTAGGTATCGTGAATCGCGTCAAAAAGAGTGGCGTCAGTCACTTTCTCCTCTTCCAGAACCGTGGAATACCCCTGTTTTGCAAAAGAATTGGCATTCAGGATCTGATCTCCACGGCTGGCCGCTGCGGAGAGCGGAATCAGGACATTCGGCTTCCTGAGTGCAAGAATTTCACAGATGGAATTTGCACCTGCCCTGGAGACAATCAGATCAGCTGCCGCAAATAAGTGCTTCAGCGGACTGTCAACATATTCATACTGAACGTAACCGGGAGTTCCAATCAGGGACTCATCCAGGTTCCCTTTTCCACAGATATGGATCACCTGGAATTGTTCTAAGAGCTTTGGAAGAATACTGCGGACCGCGCCGTTTACTTTTACGGAGCCCAGACTTCCACCGATTACAAGAATAATCGGTTTTGCCGCAGAGAGGTTTGTGTACTGCAGACCGGCAAGACGGTCACCTTGAAGGAGTTCTGCACGGATCGGGGATCCTGTGAGGACTGCCTTTCCTTCCGGAAGATACTTTAAGGTCTCCGGGAAGTTGCAGCATACCCATTTTGCAGACGGAATGCAGAGTTTATTTGCCAGACCTGGAGTCATATCGGACTCGTGGATGATCGTCGGAATGTGGTAATGCTTTGCAGCGAGGACAACAGGAACCGCAACAAAGCCGCCCTTAGAGAAGAGAACATCCGGTTTGTATTTTTTCATCAACTTTAAGGCCTCTGCGTAACCTTTTAATACGCGGAATGGGTCGGTAAAGTTCTTTAAATCGAAATATCGGCGCAGTTTTCCGGAAGAGATTCCGTCGTAAGGAATACCTGCGTTTTCAATCAGTTTGCGTTCCATACCATTGTAGGAACCAATGTATCGAATATCATATCCGGCTGCCTTGAGAGACGGAATCAGGGCAAGGTTCGGAGTAACGTGACCGGCTGTACCACCGCCGGTGAGAAGAATGGTTTTCATAAAAATTGCCTCCATGGAGCAAGAATTTCACAGCTGCTGACTATTTAATAGTAACGGCTGAAAGAGAAATGTCAACCCCTAATAGATACAAAGGAAGAAGCGAGGTGCTGAATCATGGCAGACACGGAGAATCGTGAGGATCAGAAAATAAGCGAATGTCTTCGGGAAGCGTTTGGCTATTCGGATGATCAGCTGTTAAAACAGCTGGATCAGGCAAACGAGACTTTCAAAGATGTAAACTTCACTGGCGCCGAAGATCGACTCATGAAACGTTTCCTGGCACGAAAAGCCGAACTTGAAAAGGAAACCGCCTCCCAGACACCGACTCTGGTTCCACAGAACGAATCAGCCAACATTCAAATTGCAGAAGAGCTTCCAAAGAAGACGGTAACAGTAATCTCTGAAGCGGAAGAGAAAAAGAAGAATGAGAAGAAAGTGATACGATTCGGAAAGAAGAAGGTCCTTGCTACTGCGGCGTTGGTGGCAGTGATTGCAGGGATGCTTGGGGGGACGGCGATTGGGAAGAAGAGTTATTTCTTTAGACGATTAAAAAATAGTGAACCGGCAATTTATATGGATAATGATAAGAATAAAGAAGAAAATTCTCACTTAGAAGAAGCCTATAACAAAATTAAATCAGATATGAATATTCCATTACTGAGGCTAAATTACCGTCCAACTAATATGTCTTTTGAAGGATATACAGTTTACAATAACAATGAAGTAGAATTAACTTTCTTATATGAAGAAAATATAATTCGGCTTTTACAAATTCAAAATAAAAAAAGTACATCTGCTAATATGATATCAGATAGACAGCAGAAAAATACAATCTACAATAAATGGTTAAAGAAAAACATAGAATATTCAAGTAACACTGTAGAGGATGGAAGTACAGAATATGAAGCGGTGCTTTTGGAAAATGGAGGAGCGTATTATTTATTTGGTAATATGCCAAAGCTTGAGTTCGAAAAAATTTTAAAAAATATAATTTTTTATTAAAAAATGGTCACATTTCTCTTTGGATTACGTTTGTATTAGTAAATAAATGAAAAGGAGAGATGTAAATGAAATTAGTAAAAAGAATATGGTGCAGTACCGTTTTATTGATGCTTGCGATGGTCAAAATGGTATATGCAGGAGAGCCGATAGGTAATGCTTCTTTAGAGTATCATGAGCCCAGTGTTTTATTACAAAGCCCAGTGCTTGAGTCAGAGGACAATGCGCGGGGGATTAGACTATCAGCAGGAGTATTGCAAATTACTAATGGAGAAGATGGAACATTACATATTACAGTAGAAACATTTGCACATAAGGAAGTTGATACAATCTATCAGACCGTATTTCTAGATGAATGGGATGAGGATCGTGAAGATTGGAAGCAAATTGGTAAATGGGATTTTGAAAAGACAAAAGAAGAATCAGAGGATGAGATATTTGCAGAGTATCATGTGGGCTTTACAGTAACTGGTTGCCAGCCAAATCGTTATTACCGTGCCCGTGCAATGCATCTTGTTGAGTGGGGCGACGAGGCGGAAGCTAAAGTTACCCAGACAAACGGTGTCCTTCTCACCGACCATGCAGTTTAACCTTTAATACTTTAGTATATTATTCCGGCCGGATAATATAGACACAAACTGATAAAGGGAGATGGTTGATGGGAAGACACCGTAGATAAAACCGGTCGAGGCCGGTGAGAATAATGATTCGACAATTTATGAACTGAATAAAAGAAATAGCCCCGCGCACAACAAACCTCTTGCGGGGCTATTTTTACGTCTGGAAATGACTCACTTTTGATGTTTAAGCCTGCTGCTCTTTGTACTGCTTTAAAGCTCTTGCAAGCTGGTCTGGACATGAGGTTGGGCGGCCGTTGCAGCTTACGCCTTCGACTCTCTTGATGACATCGTCGATATCCATGCCTTCAACGAGAAGGCCGATACCTTTTAAGTTTCCATTGCAGCCGCCAACGAAGCTTACATTTTTGAGTTTGTTGTTCTCTACATCAAAATGGATTTCTCTGGAGCAGGTGCCCTGTGTCTTGTATACCATATAAAAACCTCCGTTTGTAAAAAATATGACCTTGCGGCCAGTTTGAAAGTATCCTTATTATACTCACAGCAGAGAATCATTGTCAAGAGAAGCGCGGAAAGAGCTGAGGATAGGCGATAAAGCAAGATTTCCAGACGGAAAAAATAAGTTTACAGGTTACAGACGAAGCAAATATCGGAATTATTAAAAACGGGCCAGCTTAGTTCGAGGTGAGTAGAAGAGCGAGCGAACTTAGTGACTTGGTCATTCTGGAGATCGACGGATGAGTTGAGGATTTTATCGGCGGATGAGCTAAGGATTTTATTTGACCTTCCGCTCTGTATCCCGTATAATGAGAACGATAAAGACGGTAAGAACGCGTCTAAAACTCAGACAGAATCTATGTTTAAGAGCAGCAGATGAACTGCTGCTTTCGGGATCAGACTAAAATCATATGATACAACACGGAGGAATTCAAATGCTTGGTATTATCGGAGCAATGGAAGTGGAAGTCGAGAAGCTTCGCGCGAAAATGACAGAGACAGAGATGAAGACAGTGGCAGGAATGAATTTCTGCAGGGGAAAACTGGAGGGAAAGGACGTTGTCATCGTTCGTTCCGGTATCGGTAAGGTAAACGCCGGTATCTGCAGCCAGATCCTTGTGGATCTTTATCAGGTGGATGGAATCGTAAATACAGGAATCGCAGGTTCCTTAAGAAATGAGATCAATATCGGTGACCTCGTTCTCTCTACTGTTGCAGTACAGCACGATGTGGACGCAGGCGGATTCGGATATCCGGCAGGTGAGATTCCCCAGCTTGGCGTGAAGGAATTCCCGGCGGATGAGCGACTTTTAGCTCTCGCGGAAGAGGCATGCAGAGAGGCAAACCCGGATATCAGCACTTTCAAGGGACGCGTTGCCAGCGGTGACCAGTTTATCGACAGCAAGGAGAAAAAGAACTGGATCCATGACACCTTCGACGCGTACTGCACAGAGATGGAAGGCGCAGCAGTCGCTCAGGCCGCATACTTAAATAAGATTCCGTACCTGATCGTCCGTGCAATCTCCGACAAGGCAGATGACAGCGCCCATATGGATTACGGCGAGTTTGAGGCAAAGGCTGTTGAGCATTCCGTGAACCTGATGCTTGCACTTGTAAAGAGAATCTAAAAAGAGAAGACTCAAAAAGTTTTCTGGAGCAAGAAAGCTGCGAGAACTACTTTCTACGAGAATATTTTACCTCCACTATCACCTTAAAACGCGATTCCTGTCCCCATTTGACGAACGATTCTTCCGTTCTCAACCTTCTCAAAAACATTCTAGGCCGGTATAATTAGTGGCATCATCTGGAATTGATCTGGACGAAGAAAGGGGAACTGATTATGCTGGAATTTTTACAGACAGGGAGAATGCTCTATGTCCTGGCAGCGATCTGTGCGCTCGGGACACTCAGCACACTCGTAACAGGCAGCCTCTACAAAAGATTGATCAAAGAAACCGGAAACATGGCTCTCACGAAGGATAAAAATTTAAAGGCTCTGAAACAGCGCATGGAAAATGTGTTCCTTATTAACCACGGGATCCGAAATGTGAACGCGTACATAGAAAAACAGCTCTACGGATTCCGTTTCATGCACATGAGCCTTGACGGGTGGGACAATTTGTCGGTGCAGGCGATGATCCTCTGCTTTATGGCAGGCGGAGCGGCGGCGTTCGGTGCTTACTGGTATCGGTGTGACAACTATTATATTGTGCTCTACGGGGCAGCGGGCGTTTTTGGCGGATTGTTCCTCGCATTTGTGGACAACGGGATCGGTGCCGGGACAAAACGGAAACAGCTTGCGGATCATTTAGTTGATTATGTGGAAAACTCTCCGCATTTTTATAAAAGTGTGGATAACAGCGCCTACGCCGGGCAGGAGCGGAAAAAGGCGGTGGGCTCTTCCGATATCGTAGATTTTTCAGGCACCAGCGGCATTGGATATGGAAGAAACCAGGAGAATGCGAGAAAAGAAAAGCTCAACAGCCGCTTTTCTGTCCTTGGAAAAAAGAAGGACGCACAGGCTGCTAACGGGAACGGGGAAACGGACCAGGTGGAAAAAGGGAGTCTCGCCAGGACCAGGGACACCGGGAGAACGTCACGTCTGGACGGAAAAGGACCCGCGTTCCAGGAAAATGAGGACGACCAGGCCGTAAATGGGAACAGCGCAGGCAGTTCATCAAAAAAAACGGCGGGAAAGGCCGATTATAATAGAGGCACAGTTCAAAATGTCCGGGATATTGGACAGGAAAATTCAGGAACAGGCGGAAAAGTACCGACAAGTGAGACGGAGCTTGCCCAGAGTATCAATCATCTGAGCGAGAGCCTGAAGCAGATCGCCGCGAGCAGGGAGCAACCGGAGGAGATGCTGAAAGATTCGGACAGGCTGGATCTGATACGGAATTCAATCCCGCCGGCGGAGCTGGACATGCTGAAGACGCTGTTTAATACATTGCAGAGTGGCGGGGTATAAAATCAGCAAGGTAGTCCATATTTTAACAATACAAGGCAGACGGTGAAACAGAACGGCAAACAAATCGAAAAATCAGGAGCACGGAGCAGTGCTTAAAACCTGGGGGAGGAAAGCGGATGATGAGTGAAGATGTAGTGCCGATAAAATTGCTTCCGTCCATTGTCAAGGGTTTCACGAAGTGGTATAATAACGAACGGAGATTGTGAATCTCACACAAGAAAAGGAGACAGGGTTATGGGTAAAGAAATCGTATTTGATTATTCCAAGACAGCCGGATTTATCAGCGAAGAGGAAATGAAAAACATGAAGAGCACCGTTATGGGCGCGAAAGATGTCCTGACAGCAAAATCCGGTGCAGGCAATGACTATCTTGGATGGATCGACCTCCCGGTTGATTATGATAAAGAAGAGTTTGCAAGGATCAAGAAAGCGGCAGAAAAGATTCAGGGAGATTCCGATGTGCTTCTCGTGATCGGTATCGGCGGATCTTACCTCGGAGCCCGCGCTGCGATCGAGTTTTTATCCCACAGCTTCTACAATGTGCTGCCGAAGGGAAAGAGAAAAACTCCTGAGATCTATTTCGTAGGAAACAGCATCAGCAGCAAATATATCCATGATCTTCAGGATGTACTGGAAGGAAAAGATTTCTCCATTAATATTATATCTAAGTCCGGCACAACCACAGAGCCGGCGATCGCTTTCCGCGTATTCAAGGAAATGCTGATCGGCAAGTATGGCAAGGAAGAGGCCAACAAGAGAATTTATGCGACCACAGACAAGGCAAAGGGAGCTTTAAAGAATCTGGCAAACGAAGAGGGATACGAGAGCTTCGTTGTTCCGGATGACGTTGGAGGACGTTTTTCTGTGCTCACAGCCGTAGGTCTTTTACCGATCGCAGTCAGCGGAGCAGATATCGACGCCCTGATGACAGGTGCAGCGGACGCAAGAAAGGTCGCTCTTGAGACAGAGTATGAGAAGAACCCGGCACTTTTATATGCCGCGGTCCGCAACATCCTGTTAAGAAAAGGAAAACAGGTGGAGATCGTAGCAAACTACGAGCCGAGCCTTCATTATGTATCTGAGTGGTGGAAACAGCTCTTCGGTGAGAGCGAAGGAAAAGACCAGAGAGGTATTTTCCCGGCAGCCGTTGATCTCACAACAGACCTTCACTCCATGGGGCAGTTTATCCAGGACGGCGCACGTATCATGTTCGAGACCGTTCTGAACGTGGAAGAATCCCCGGCGGAGATCGTCCTTCAGAAAGAGGATGTCGACACAGATGGTATGAACTATCTGGCAGGAAAGACGGTTGATTTTGTAAACAAGAGCGCCATGAACGGAACGATCCTCGCGCACACAGACGGCAGCGTGCCGAATCTTATGGTGAAGATCCCGGCTCAGGATGCTTACAGCCTTGGCCAGCTGTTTTACTTCTTCGAGTTCGCGTGTGGCGTCAGCGGCTACATCCTCGGCGTGAACCCGTTCAACCAGCCGGGTGTTGAGAGCTACAAGAAGAACATGTTCGCCCTGCTCGGAAAACCGGGCTATGAGGAGGCAAGAGAGGCGCTTCTCAAGAGATTATAATTTATAAGGACGAATATTTTATGCGGCATGTGAGGCGAAGTATGCAGATGGCAGAAAGAGAAAAAACATTCGCAAAAAGTCAGCCGTAGATAGAGATGAAAATAAAAATCAGCCCGATATCCAGGTGTTCTCCAGACAGGAAATACACGATAGGATGTTGGGCTGATTTTTATCTCAGTCGAGAAGACTCCCACCATTTCAGGTGGTGAGTCATAACAAATTAGTCTCAGTGGGAGTCCAATCTCCAACTGAGATAAACGCTCCGCGAGGATGCGCAGTGATTCTGTAAAGAATATGTCAGCTTGCGCTGACCAGAATCACGCGCCAAGTCTCACGGACGTTCGACTTGAATTTGATTGTTCTCCGTCGGCAAGACACTGCCTGCGGAGATCCATCAGGTGATTACCATATTTCCCGGAAGGTTATCCTGCTTTCGTTCCGGTTTTTGCCTGCACGGTGCATGAACCGGAGCTTACTCCTCGATCACCTGAAATTCCAGATAATCAAAATCGATCGATTCAATAAAACTGTCCTTCGTAAACCGCGTCTTATCATGCAGCTGAAAGTCGCGGATATTCGAGTCGAGCCAGATTGGCTGGCTTAAGTCAAATTCATGGCAGATCTCATCCAGTGCCTGAAATACCATGGCGGTTCTTGACATGGAATAGTCGTTATTGCAGGAAACCATATCTCGCACAAGATGGTTATCTTTCCATATTTTTCCCCAGATCCGGAACATAAAAACGTCCTCCATTCGATTGCTTTCACGATCATGATTTGAAAAACAGTATAACGGATTTTTTCCAGAAAGTAAAGGCACAACATTTTGCCCAAAATGCCTTGTATCGTCAGAAAAATTGTAGTAATCTATATCTATATGGACATTTTGATGACATACTTGAACCAGAGCCAGGAGGACAAAAGATGGGACAGCCAATTACAGATTATGCTGCTTTTTTTGCCAGCGCAGGACAGGCAGTACAGGAACTGGAAGCTCTGAATACAGAAGTGGAGCAGCTCGAAGCGGACGAGAAAAAGTTAGAGAGTTCCCTTAAGGGAAAACAGCGTTCTGTTACAGAAACCATCAGTCAGACGGTGAAGCAGCGGAAAGAAGAGATCACAAAAAGCTATGACGCGGAACTCGGAAAGGCCCAGGAGCGGCTTAAAAAAGTAAAAGCGAAGCGTGAAAAAGCAAAAAACCAGGGCGTCAAGGAACGGATCGAGGAGGACACCCGGGGACTTGTGCGGGAAAATAAAGAACTGGCGGATCAGATGAAGACCTTATTTAAGGCCAATCATGTTCCGGGCTTCTGCCGGGGAAATTATTACTACGCACTTTACTTTACGAGGACATTTAAGGATTTTCTGGCACTTCTTGTGACGATCCTGATCTGTTTTCTTGCGATTCCCTGCGGCACGTATTTTCTGATCCCGGAGAGACGGACCATGTATCTCGTTGGAATTTATGTGGCGGCGATCCTTATTTTCGGCGGAATCTATGTGACGGTGGGAAATATGACCAAGGTGCGCTACATGGACGTGTTGAAAGAGGGACTTGGCATCCGTGCGAAGATCCGTGCAAATAAAAAAGAGATGAAAGTGATCGCGAAGACGATCCGCCGGGACAAGAACGAGACGATCTACAATCTCCAGAAATTCGATGACGAGATTGCCCAGCTCGATCAGGATGTGGCTGAGATCAACCGGAAAAAGAAAGAAGCGCTGACGACCTTCGATACCGTGACGCGGACGATCATCTCCGACGAGATCACGGCAAACAATAAAGAAGAGATCGGCCGGATGGAGGATGATCTTGCTTCTCTGTCGGAAAAACTCCGCAGTACGCGTACAGCGGCGAAGGAGAAATCGCTGTTTATTACGGATAACTACGAGGTATATATAGGAAAAGGCTATATGACTTCTGAGAAGCTGCAGGCGCTGGCGGATATCGTGAGAAGCGGAGCAGCGTCCAATATAAGTGACGCGATTGCTGTTTATAAGAGCCAGGAAGAGACGGCAAAGTAAAAAACGCTCAGCAAGTCCGACGAAAATACCGATTCGTATAAAAAACGAATGGAAAAGAAAAAGATAACTGTTCAGTAGGTCTGCGCACTTGCTGTGCTGACCGCAAGAGAACATAAGCTGGAAGGCAAAAATCCCATCGGCGCAGCTGATCCGGAATGGATTTTTGCTTGTAACTATAAAGGTACTGGATAGTTGGAGAAAAAGTATATTTTAAAGTGGTGCGAAAAAGACAGGAAGAACGGCATCACAGGGGAGGAAAACAAAAGATGAGAAAGCTTGGAATGAAGATTGCGGTTGCTGCCGCGGTATTCTGCATGGCAATGCCATTTGCCGCATTTGCGGGAACATGGAAATCCGACGCGAACGGAATGTGGTACCAGTTTGATGACGGTTCCTATCCGAAAGGAAGATGGACCTGGATCGATACGGACAATGATGGAATGGCAGAGAGCTTCTATTTTGATGAAAACGGCTATGCCCTGAGAAATACGACAACACCGGATGGCTATCAGGTAAACAGGATCGGTGCCTGGGTCGTTGGCGGCGAGGTAAAGCAGAAAGCCGGTGGGGAGACGAAGAACAGCAGCTCTGGAACCTCTGGAAACAGTAGCGGTGGTTCTAACAGTAACAGCAATTCGAATCATTCCAGTTATTGGAATTATGGCTATAATTATGATCCGGACTGGTATCTGAAAGCTGATTACTTGAGCGAAATAGATAAGGCAGCTTATCACTATTCTTCAAAATATTATAATTGGGATGCTTACAATCCGGATGAAATCGCAAAAGTGAGAGAACAGGTCGACCGAATCGCAGCCAACCCGTGTGATGCGACCGCATCCGCTGAGATGGTCAGTGTGGAGATTCCGGTATGGAGACTGAGAAATGGCCAGAAGGTTGCTGGAACAGCGCATGTGCAGGTGTTAAGTTCCATCGCGAATGATGTAAAGGAGATCTTTACAGAGATCTATAATGGACCGGAGAAGTTCCCGATCGAGAGCGTCGCCGGATACAACTGGAGAAGCAACGGACTTGGAAGCAACCATAGTTCAGGAACTGCCATTGATATCAATCCTGACGCAAACCCGCAGATCGATGTAGACGGTACAACAGTTCTCGTCGGAAATAAATGGGAGCCGGGCGTGAATCCGTATTCCATTGGACGTGACAGTGATGTTGTGAAGGCATTTGGAAAACATGGATGGAACTGGGGAGCCGGATTCAGCAGAGCGGATATGATGCACTTTGATTACTAAGCAAAATAGAGATTTGATGAGAGACTGGGTATTTGAGGGTACCTGGTCTCTTTTTTATGTAACAGGAAATTCCGAGGAATTCCCTGTTACATAAAAAGGCACTAACGTGCCAAAGATGCGCACTCGCGCGAAGATGCAGATTGTCGCAAGCGACCGCGCGAGGCGCGAGAATGTGCCAAGGCACATTCTTTTTTATAATGGGAGATTTTTGAGAAATTCCATATTACATAAAAATATCGTGAAAAGTAACGAGCAGAATGGAGCGGGAATAACATGTATAATCTCTGCGTATTCTGCCTATAATGTCTCATAGAAACCAGCCAGGAAACGGAGTGTTTACCATGAGATTCGGGAGGCGGAAGATCACTTATTACGATACGGAAGCGGGATTTGAGGCAGAGAAATTTGCGGCGAGACTTCTGCTTCTTTTGATGAACGAGATGCGGGCATCTGGCCGCCGCCAGGTGGTGTTTTTGTGTATCGGGACGGACCGGTCCACGGGGGACAGCCTGGGGCCGTTGATCGGTTCGCGTCTGGAGGCAGAGGAGATCGGTGGAGCGGTGGTGATCGGGACGCTGGAACATCCGGTCCATGCAGTGAACCTGGACCGGACGCTGGAACATATCGAGGAACATTATCCGGACGCGATCATCATCGCCGTGGATGCCGCCGTTGGCCGTTGGGATCATGTGGGGCTTGTGACACTGGAAAAAGGACCGCTCCGCCCGGGACTGGGCGTTCGGAAGGAGCTTGCCGCCGTGGGTGACATCTCCATTACCGGGATCGTCGGCGGGGCGGAGAGCGGGGATCCCCTGTTTTTGCAGAGCATCCGCCTGTCCATGGTCATGCGCCTGGCGGACTGCATCAGCCGCAGCATCTGTCTCGGGATGCGGATCATTGGGAGACGTGTCGAAAACTTTTCCAGTCAGGCTGCACCGTTTTGACATGTTTTGCGGGTGTATCATGCTATACTTCGGAAAGAATCCGACGAAGCACGGTTTCGTGGTTCGCGTAAATATAGAGGCGGCCGGTATCTGGACATGCCGGCCGCCTGAAGATAGAACGAGGTGACAGCATGGGAGAATTATACAATCCGTTTCCGAAACTTCCGAAAAATATCCGCCAGATCGGTGACACGGACCAGGTGGTCCGGCTGTATGTGGAGGATTATGTAAATACATATTTAAAGCGCCTGTATCCGGCGGGAAACCAGACGCTGCGGGTGGGACTTCTGCTGGGCAGCACGGAAAATTATGACGGGACGCCGTATATCTTTATCGATGGGGCCATCGAGATGGAGGACGTGGAGGTGTCCGGGGAGAAGATAGAATTCTCGGAGAATGCCTGGAAGAAGGCATACCGGGGAATTGAGGAGTCATTTCCGAAGCGGACGGTCCAGGGATGGTTTATCTGCGGGGCGCCGTCGAGCCAGTTGAGTCCGCTGAATTACTGGAAGCAGCACAACCAGTATTTCAATGGGAAGAACAAGCTTATGTACCTGAATCATGGACTGGAAGGCGAGGAGGCGGTCTATGTCACGTCGGAGGACGGATTTTACCGGTTAAAGGGCCACTGTATCTACTATGAGCGGAATCAGATGATGCAGGATTACATGGTGACGCGGAAAGATGTTCGCCGGGTGGAGTCCGGGTCCCACGAGAAGGTCATTAAGGATTTCCGCCAGCGGATGACGGTTCGGAAAGAACAGGCGGATGCCGGACGGCATATGTCCGGAATCCTGGGGACGGCCTGCGGGGTCCTCACGGTGGCGGTGCTGGCAGGAGGTGTGGTCCTCGTCAACAATTATCACAAGATGCGGCAGATGGAGTCTGTGCTGACTTCTGTGGTGCCTGCGGGGACGGCGAACTGGAGTGATTACCTGGACAAGCTGAATCAGGAGCCGGATTTTGTCATCGAGGAGCGCCCGGGAAATGTGTTCCCGACAGAGGCCAGCGGTGAGACCGGGGAAAGTTATGCGGCGGAGACTATGGAGACGACGGAAGCCGCGACGGATACGGAGGCCGCCAGCGTGGACAATCAGACGCAGAATCATAGTACAGGCAGTACAGATGGGCAGCAGGCGCAGTCCACGCCAGGCAGTTCCGGTGGGCAGACGGGCACAGTGAGCCAGCCGTCAGACACCGCGGCGGCAGCCAGCAATGAGACCGCCGCCGCATCCGGTGCTGTAGAGGAGGCAGTTCCGTCCACCAGCGCCGAGTCTCCGACCCAGCCCCGCGTCGGAATGGGAAAAGAGAGTGAACAGAGCAGCACGGAAAGTTCCAAGAAGGAACCCGTCGATTACGCTGCCGCGTCCGCAAACGGCTACCGGATCTATGAGATCGGTGACGGGGAGACGTTATACGGAATCTGCTGGAAAGAGTATGGAAATTTGAAGCGGCTGTCCGAAATCTGCGAACTGAACCACCTGGACAATGTGGACCATATTGTGGCAGGGCAGAAGCTGGTTCTGCCGTAAATTTCAGACTTTTCTCCTGTTAAAAATGTATCAGAACCTGTAAAAATTTTGAAAAATTATCTTGCAGGTCAAGATTGGTTCCGCCCCGCAAAATGAACTGCAATAAAAACAAAGAATTTAATGCGCATCTCCTGAAAATGGTGTATACTAGCCTATATATGTCCATTTTCAGGAGATTTTTATGAGTGATATGCAATCTATGGACAGAGAGAACAAAAAAAGGCAGCTCAGACAGAATATCGTACAGATGCCGGACAACGGATCGGAAGAACCGATGGATGGTGGCCGGCTTGCCAAATATAGAAGAAAAAAGCGGATCATCGCGGTTGCAGCCGTCTGCTTTATCGCGGCGTTAGGTTTTACCGGCTACCGGTACATGAATGAATATGAGTATACCGGCTACAGCGTCCAGTGGGAGCGGTCCATGCGCTACACAGAAAACTCTGGCGCGGATAAGAAAACACAGGTAGCAGAGACAAGTGCTGCGGCTGACAGCGCAGGGACAGACGGAGCCGGTGAGACTGCTTCGGCAGAAAGCTCCGGCGCTTCCGGGGCGGGAAGCGGAACCCCAGATGAGACGGCGTCCGCGGAAACTTCTGCACCGGCAGAAGCGTCAAAAACGGTCGGCGATAGCAGCTTTGTGAAGTTCGCCATGTTCGGCGACAACGTGATCAAGTATACAAAGGACGGCGCTTCCTATATCGATGCCTCCGGCAAAACGATCTGGACCCAGAGCTATGAGATGAAAACACCGATCATCAACATCAACGGGGACTACGCTGTGATCGCGGACCAGCAGGGAAACGAGATGTACATCTGCAGCAAAGAGGGATGTACCGGAACGGCGAAGACACAGCTTCCGATCACGAAAGCAGCGGTATCTGCCCGCGGCGTTGCGGCGGCAGTTGTTGAGGACAGTACGGCGAGCTACATATTCTACTTCAAGAAGGACGGCGAGTCGCTGGGGATCAACATCAAGATGCTCTTATCCGGAGATGGATATCCGGTGGACATCGCGCTTTCTCCAGACGGAAAACAGATCGTCATGTCCGTTATGTATATGAAAAATGGCGCTCTGAAGAACAAGGTGGCGTTCTACGATTTCTCTGAGATCGGAAAAAATGTCAACAACCGTTTTATCGCCGCTTTTGAAGAAGAATTTGATGACAAGATGGTGGGACGCATCCGCTACTTAAATGATCAGACGGTCTGCGCCTTTTCCGATAAAGGGCTGACCTTTATCTCTGTAAAAAATGTGATCCCGGACACAAATGTCACGTTTGTTCCGGTGGATGAAGAGATCCAGAGTATCTGCTACTCAGATAAATATGCGGCTGTCGTTGTCGACAGTACCTCCGGAAGTCCGTACCGGCTTGATGTATACAACACGGATGGAAAGAAGGTTACAAGCATTGATTTTGACTACGCCTACACAGGCGTCCTCATTGACGGGGACAGGCTTATCCTGTATAATGAGGAATCGTGCAGGGAATACAACCTGGACGGACACGAGAGGTTTAACGGACAGTTTGACTTTTCTGTATCGCTCGTAAGAGCAGGCAAAAATCGTACCAATTCTCTGATTACCGCAGGCAGCGAGGTAATGAAAGAGATTAAATTAAGGTAAATAAATGTAATAGTGAAAACATGTTACAACACTGATAACTGTGAAGAAAATGAACAGTTACCACACCTATGGATTATCAGGAGGAATGAAACAATGAACACAATCGACAATCTGGCGATCAATTCCATCAGAATTTTATCCGCAGATGCGATCCAGAAGGCAAATTCCGGCCATCCGGGACTTCCCCTCGGCAGTGCGCCGATGGCTTATGAGCTCTGGGCACACCACATGAACCACAATCCGGCAAACCCGGAGTGGGCAAACCGTGACCGCTTTATCTTATCCGGCGGACATGGCTCCATGCTGTTGTATTCCCTGCTTCACCTGTTCGGATACGGCCTTACAAAGGAAGACCTTATGAACTTCCGTCAGGTCGGCTCCCTGACTCCGGGACATCCGGAATACGGCCACACCGTAGGCGTTGAGGCTACAACAGGACCGTTAGGCGCAGGTATGGGCATGGCTGTTGGTATGGCAATGGCTGAGAAGCATCTGGCATCCGTATTCAACAAGGAAAGCTACCCGGTTGTCGATCACTTCACATATGTACTCGGCGGCGACGGCTGCATGATGGAGGGAATTTCCTCTGAGGCATTCTCCCTTGCAGGAACACTTGGACTTGGTAAACTTATCGTTCTCTACGATTCCAACCGCATCTCCATCGAGGGAAGCACAGACATCGCATTCCGCGAGAACGTGGAAGAGCGCATGAAAGCATTCGGCTTCCAGACAATTACCGTTGAAGACGGAACAGATATCGATGCCATCGGCGCAGCAATTGAGGTTGCAAAGGCTGATACTGAGCATCCGTCCTTCATCACCATCAAGACTGAGATCGGCTTCGGCTGCCCGGCTAAACAGGGCAAGGCAAGCGCCCACGGCGAGCCGTTAGGTGTTGACAACATCAAAGCAATGAGAGAGACTCTCGGCTGGCAGTATGAGGAGCCGTTCTTTGTACCGGAAGAGGTCTATGAGCATTATTCCCGTCTCGCGGAGGAGAAGGCAGACGTTGAGGCAGCATGGAACGCTATGTTTGCCGCATACTGCGACGAGTACCCGGAGATGGAGAAGCTCTGGGAGCAGTACCACACAGCTCCGGACGCAAAGGCATTGCTCGAGAACGAGGCACTCTGGCTCACAAAAGACAAGGCGGAGGCAACGCGTTCCCTTTCCGGCAGGATGATCAACATCTTAAAGGATATCATGCCGAACATGATCGGCGGTTCTGCTGACCTTGCTCCGTCCAACAAGACAGCCATGAAGGATGCGGGCGACTTCTCCGCAGAGAACCCGGCAGGCAGAAACCTCCACTTCGGCGTAAGAGAGCTTGCAATGACAGCGATCGGCAACGGTATCATGCTTCACGGCGGTCTCCGCGCTTATGTTGCGACATTCTTCGTGTTCAGTGATTATGTAAAACCGATGGCAAGACTTTCCGCACTGATGGGAGTTCCGCTGACATTTGTTCTGACTCACGACAGCATCGGCGTTGGCGAAGACGGACCGACCCACGAGCCGATCGAGCAGCTCGCTATGTTCCGCGCAATGCCGAACTTCCATGTATTCCGTCCGTGTGACGCGACAGAGACATCCGCAGCATGGCTGTCTGCAGTAACATCTGAGAAGACACCGACAGCGCTTGTCCTTTCCAGACAGAACCTCAATCCGATCCCGGGAAGCAGCAAGGACGCGTTAAAGGGCGGCTATGTGATCGATGACTGCGAGGGAACACCGGACGCAATCCTGATCGCAAGCGGTTCGGAGGTTGATCTTGCGGTTAAGGCGAAAGCAGAGCTTACAGCTGAAGGCAAGAAGATCCGCGTCGTATCCATGCCGTGTATGGATATCTTCGAGGAGCAGAGCGCAGAGTACAAGGAGTCCGTACTTCCGAAGGAAGTCAGAAGAAGAATTGTCGTTGAGGCACTTTCCGACTTCGGCTGGGGCAAGTATGTCGGCCTCGACGGAGCTTATGTGACCATGAAGAGCTTCGGAGCAAGCGGTCCGGCAGCAAAATTGTTCGAGAAGTTCGGATTTACGGTCGAGAACGTTGTAAATACTGTAAAGACCCTGTTCTAATCAGATAGATGGAAAATGCGGCAGCCCGATGTGAAATGGGCGGCTGTGAAAAATAGGGGCTGGCGCCTGAACTATGGGGCGGCAGCTCCGCAAGGTCGTGTGCTGTCCGGACAGATGGCTGAAAGCTGTTGTTGGACGGATAGCGGAAAATCAGGGAAAAGGGGAGCACACATGAGTTTAAAGTGTATTGGAATCGATATCGGCGGAACAAGCGTGAAGCTCGGTATCTTTGAGGAAGACGGAACTCTCGTAAAGAAGTGGGAGATTCCGACAAGAAAAGAGGAGAACGGAAAGTATATCCTGGGCGATATTGCGGCTTCGATCCGCAGAATGGCAAAGGAAAGCGGTCTGGAGCTCTCTGATTTTTCCGGAGCGGGAATGGGATTCCCTGGACCGGTTCTTCCGAACGGACACTGCGAAGTGTGTGTAAACCTCGGCTGGAAGGCCGGAAATCCACAGCAGGAGCTCAGCAGACTGCTGGATGGTATGGTCGTAAAAAGCGGAAATGACGCGAACGTCGCGGCTCTCGGTGAGATGTGGCAGGGAGGCGGAAAAGGCTACAAAAACCTTGTCATGGTAACTCTGGGAACCGGCGTCGGCGGCGGCATTATCCTGAATGAAAAGATCTGGACCGGCGAACAGGGGGTCGGCGGTGAGATCGGCCATATCCATGTGATGGAAGGTGAGAAAGAGGCGTGCAATTGTGGCGGACACGGCTGCTTAGAGCAGGTGGCTTCCGCGACAGGAATCGCCAGAACCGCAAGAAGACTGCTGGCGGCAGATAACCGCCCGTCCACTCTCAGAAGCTTAAAGAACATCAGCGCGAAGAACGTGTTGGATGCAGCGAAGGCGGGAGATGCGCTTGCACTGGAATCCCTCAATAAGTCCTGCTATTACCTTGGCTGGGCTCTTGCGACGATCTCCATGGTTCTGGATCCACAGGCATTCCTGATCGGCGGCGGTGTATCCAAGGCCGGAACATTCCTGACTGATATTATTAAGAGGTACCACGATGAGTTATCTCCGATGGCAACAAAGAAGGCGGACATCGTTCTTGCGAAGCTTGGAAATGATGCCGGAATCTACGGTGCCGCGAAGCTGATCATCGGATAAAGAAGAGAGAGTCCGGTGACGGACTCCCTTTTTGCTGTGAACGCACATAGCGCATGTATGGGTGAAAAAGAAAAGTGTCCGCCATAAGCGGACACACATTACCTCTAAAAAAGAGGAGACCCCGGTCGCGACAACCGGGGCAATTATGAAAAATCTATGTGCAATTTGTCTAGTTGGTTAAGTCAAACGACTTTTTGTTTATGCAATAAGTATAAAAAACAAATGTGAACAAATTGTGAACGAACTATGAAGTTATTGTAACACATTCTTATTTGTACGTCTGAGAAAAACGCAATAGAAGGAGAAGATCAATGGCAGTTGAAGAACTGAAAAAAACACTTGTCCTGGGACACAGAAATCCTGACACGGATTCCATCTGCTCAGCCATCTGCTATGCTGGTTTCAAGCATCAGCTTACCGGCGAGAATTATGAGCCGTGCCGTGCCGGAAATGTAAACCCGGAGACACAGTATGTGTTAGATTATTTTAAATTAAAGGCCCCGCGCCTCGTGGAGAACGTCAAGACGCAGGTCAAGGACATCGAGATCCGCAAGACAAAAGGCGTGTCCCGTGGAATTTCCTTAAAGAATGCATGGGGACTCATGCAGGAGAACAACGTCGTCACACTTCCGTGTGTGACGGAGGAAGGTCTCCTGGAGGGCGTTATCACGATCGGCGATATCACCAAGTCCTACATGAACTTATATGACAGCAGCATTATCTCAAAAGCGTGCACGAAGTACGCGAACATCCTTGATACTCTGGAAGGAAGTATGGTAGTCGGCGATTCTGAGGCATATTTTGACCGCGGAAAAGTCCTGATCGCGGCCGCAAACCCGGACCTGATGGAGAACTACATCGAAAAACATGACCTGGTCATCCTCGGAAACCGTTATGAGTCCCAGCTTTGCGCCATCGAGATGGAAGCAGGCTGCATTATCGTCTGCGAGGGCGCAGGTGTATCCCTTACGATCCGCAAACTGGCACAGGAGCGCGGCTGTGCAGTCATTACGACACCGTATGACACCTACACAACAGCCCGTCTGATCAACCAGTCCATGCCGATCAGCTACTTTATGACGAAGGAAAACATCATCGAATTCTCTGAGGAAGATTACCTCGACGACATCCGCGAGATCATGGCGAGCAAGAGACACCGCGATTTCCCGATTCTTGATTCTGACGGAAAGTACATCGGCATGATCTCCAGACGTAACCTCTTAGGCGCAAAGGGAAAGAGTATCATCCTTGTGGACCACAACGAGAAGAGCCAGGCCGTAGAGGGCATGGAGAGCGCCGATATCCGCGAGATCATCGACCACCATCGTCTCGGAACTGTTGAGACCATGTCCCCGGTATTCTTCAGAAACCAGCCCCTAGGCTGCACCGCGACCATCATCTACCAGATGTACCAGGAGAACCACATAGAGATCGACAAGACAACGGCAGGACTCTTATGCAGTGCGATCATCTCCGATACCCTGTTATTCCGTTCCCCGACCTGCACGCCGATCGATAAGGCAGCCGGACTCGCCCTTGCGCAGATCGCTGGTCTCGATATCGAGAAGTACGCCATCGACATGTTCTCCGCAGGAAGCAACCTGAAGGGAAAATCCGACGGCGATATTTTCTACCAGGATTTTAAGAGATTCACAGTAGGAAATTCCGTATTCGGAATCGGCCAGATCACCTCCTTAAATGCAGTGGAGCTCAAGGATCTGAGAACAAGAATGTCCGCATACACGGAGAAAGAGAGAGAGCAGCATGAGATCGACATGATGTTCTTCATGCTCACAAACATTCTGACAGAGTCCACAGATCTGATCTGCACCGGACAGGGAGCGGAGCAGCTTGTCGCCAATGCATTCCATGTGAAGGATGAGGATGTGGAGAGCGTCAGCGGACAGACCGGGATCGTGAAGCTTCCGGGCGTTGTTTCCAGAAAGAAACAGCTTGCGCCGCAGATCATGATGGCATTACAGTAGTAAATTTTTTGCAGCAGCCCGGTTGTCTGACACGGTTGGATCGGGAGAAGTCATGACCGGGCTGCCGTATTTATAAGTTGGGAGCAGCAGTTGTTACGCATTTGAAAGGAAGTGCGGATGGCAGACACTGCAGGTGTGAGAGGCCGGAAAGGCCGCGATTGAAGAAAGGCAGGATCTGTAAAGATGGGAAAACGACAGTTTAAACCAGGAAATATGCTGTACCCGGTTCCGGCTGTCCTTGTGACGGTGGCTGACCGGGAAGGAAATTCAAATATTTTTACGGTGGCATGGGCGGGAACCATCTGTACGAATCCGCCGATGCTGTCCATCAGTGTCCGGCCGGAACGCTACTCCTACCATATGATGAAGGAGACTGGAGAGTTTGTCGTAAATCTGACGACGGAGTCCATGGCCTGGGCGACAGACTACTGCGGCGTGCGCTCCGGGCGCGACGTGGATAAGTGGAAAGAGACCGGGCTGACCCCGGAGAAGGCGAACGTGGTGGATGTACCGGTGATCAAAGAGAGCCCGGTGAACATCGAGTGCCGCGTTGTGAAGGTGGAAGAGCTGGGAAGCCATCATATGTTTATCGCCGATGTTGTGGCAGTGGATGTGGATGAGGCGTACATGGATGAAAAGGACACCTTCCATCTTTCCATGGCGAAGCCGTTAGCCTATTCCCATGGAAGATATTATGGGATGGGCGAGGAGCTGGGAAGCTTCGGGTACAGCGTGAGAAAGCAGGAAAAGGGTGCGAAGGCTGGCAGGAAAACTTCAAAATCAGCGGAAAAAGCCGGAGGTGCCGGGAAAGTTCGAAAGTCTGCAGACGTGAACGGCGGAAAGAAAGCAACTACCCGGCCGGAACAAACCAGAAAGGCGAATAGTCAGAAATCCGACGGTCCGCGGAATGATAAGAAGAGACAGAAGTAGTCTGCAGAGTGACTGCAGTCATACGGAACAGTTAACCAGAGATAATTACAGCGACAGACAAAAGAGCGAGGCATAAGTTATGAAGAAAAAAAATATTCTGATGATCGGAATGCCGGCGTCCGGAAAGAGCACCATCGGCGTGCTGCTTGCGAAGCGTCTTGGATATTCCTTCGTGGATGTGGATCTTGTGATCCAGGAGAAGACCGGAAAGCTTTTGAAGGAGATCATCGCGGAAGAGGGCGATGACGGTTTCCTGCGTGTCGAGGAGCAGGCAAACCTGGAGCTGGATGTAGAGAAGTCCGTGATCGCGCCGGGCGGTAGTGTGATCTATGAGGCGAAGGCCATGGAACACTACAAAGAGACCGCGACGATCGTGTACCTGAAGCTTCGCTATGAGGATCTGGAATCACGTCTCGGAAACCTTGTGGACCGCGGTGTTGTCTTAAAGGACGGCATGACACTCAGGGATCTTTACAATGAGAGACTTCCGTACTACGAGAAATACGCGGACATCACACTGGATGAGACCGGAAAAGAATTCGGTGAGCTGGTGGATGAGCTGAGAGCGTATTTTGAGAATTTAGAGAAATAAAATATCCCCGCCGCGTGAGAGAGAGGGGAACGCGGCGGGGAACCCGGGCACGGGACAGGATTGGAAAGACCTCGGTGCCGGTATTACAAAATTAAGTGAAATAGCATATCAAATATCTTTTCCGATACTCTTCATATATTCTTTGAAATCATCCCCAAATTTCAACTTCATACACTCGAGAACAAGCTTCACGCAGCGATCGTCACCGAGTCTGGCGTTGTTGAAGGTCAGGTCATAGTTGACCGGATTTGTCCAGTAGTTGCCTCCGGTGTAATACTTATAATAGTCTGCGCGGTACTTGTCCGTTTTCGTGATCAGATGGTGCGCTTCCTCGACAGTAATGTCATCCATGCGCTCCATGACACGGCGCAGGGTATAGCTTCTCGGTGCCTCCACATAAATGCTGACCACGTTGTCATAGTCCTTTAAGATATAATCGGCGCACTTTCCGACGATCACGCAGGATTCCGAAGCGGCAAGCTTCTCGATGATGATCTTCTGGTACTCGAAGAGCCGGTCATCTGAAGTAAATCTCGATAACTCACCGGTCGGTGAATGGCGTTTCGGCAGTGCCTGAAGCTGTTTCGTGATCAGACTGCCGTTTAAGGTCTCGTCGGCCTCTTTAAAGTAATGTTCCGGATAACCGCTGTACTGGGAAGCGAGCGTCAGGATACGGTTGTCGTAGCTGTGGATATTCAGCTCATCTGCCAGCTTGGCGGCGATTGCACGTCCGCCGGAACCGAATCCTCTGGCAACTGTGATAACAAAGTTTTTCATACAAGATCTCCCGTCCTTTCCGTAAATTTGACACTAAAAACAGAATAAACTGTCCGGTGAAGCCGGTTGAAATAGGATTTCCGGCTTTCCTGTGTCGAGATCTGTGTAGAATCCCGGGATGTTGCCGGCTTTTGTAAGTGTGTAGCCAAGCTCCTCAAAATGCTGTTCCATGTAGGCGGAAGTCTTCCATTCGCGGTATCCCGTCTCCGGGTGCGCCCAGATATGGTCAGCGGTGTCATAGATCAGTTTTTCATATTTTTCAACGAGAGAAATTAATTTTTTAGAATCTACCATTTTGTATTACTCCTTTTAAATATATAAGTTGTAAGGATCAAGGCATCTAACAGCCAGATCGTTTTCCATGCATTGTTTAAGCATGATAAAAAAGTCAGCTGTGAATCTGCCCGGGAGTAGAAAAGACTAAAAAGGGCTTTTCATGCCCGGGCAGGTGTTGTAGTCGTGAAATCTTACTCGTACAGGAAACAAGCCACCATATGTCCGTCCCCTGTATCCACGAGCTTCGGAATCTCTTTCTTACAGCGCTCCGTGCAGTGCGGGCAGCGTCCTGCGAGCGGGCAGCCAACCTGATCCCCGATGGGGCTCGGGATATCGCCGGTGAGGGGCAGACGCTCTTTTTTATCAAAGGGGCTTTCCGGCGGGATCGCGGAGAGCAGCGCCTGGGTGTACGGATGCTTCGGATCCGCGTAGATTCCCTCCGAAGTGTAGAACTCCATGATACGTCCCAGATACATGATCATGATCCGGTCGCTGATGTATTTGATGATTCCGAGGTCATGGGAGATGAACACATAGGTCAGGTTGAACTGCTTCTGCAGACGGCGGAAGAGGTTGATGACCTGTGCCTGGATCGAAACGTCCAGGGCGGATACCGGCTCGTCACAGACGATGATCTTCGGCTCCATGGAGAGGGCGCGGGCAATGTTTACACGCTGTCTCTGGCCGCCGGAGAATTCGTGGGGGTAGCGCTCCATGTGCTGGATGTCGAGACCGACCTCCTGAAGATACTCTAACGCTTTCTGGCGGCGTTCCCTTGCGGTGTCACCGATGTGATGGACCTTCATTGCTTCCTCAATGGAGTAGGAAGCTGTTTTTCTCGGGTCCAGAGAGGAATATGGATCCTGAAAGATCATCTGGATGTCCCTGCGGGCTGCCTCGCGCTCGTAGACCGGCAGGTTCCAGAGATCCTTTCCATTGTAGGTGATCGTTCCGGCGGACGGCTTGTGGAGTTTTACAAGACAGCGCCCAAGCGTGGATTTTCCACATCCGGACTCACCGATGATGCCAAGAGTTTCACCCTCATAAATATCAAAAGAAACATCGCTCAATGCGTGGAGAAGCTTACTCTTTTCCCCTAATTTCTTTCCGCGGATCACGAAATCCTTACTGAGATGATCGACGCTCATGATTACATTTTTCTGCATGTCACATTCACTTCCCCTCGTGTTAATCTGTGCTCGCCGTCCTGTCTGTGGCATGCCACGAAATGTCCGGGAGCGACTTCCTTAAGCGGTGGTACCTGCTGTCTGCAGATCTCCGTCGCGTAAGGACAGCGGTTATAAAAGTTGCAGCAGTGGCCGGTAAGGCGGAGATCCGGCGGTGTGCCCGGGATCGTCTTTAAGTCCTCCTTTGTGGAGCTGCTGAGTTTCGGCATGGAGTCTAAAAGACCCCAGGTGTACGGGTGAAGCGGCTCTTTGTAGAGCGTCTTTGTATCCGCGTATTCTACGGTATTTCCTGCATACATGACCATGACGGTGTCGCACATCTCCCAGACAACGCCAAGGTTGTGGGTGATGAGTAAGATTGCTGTGTTGAGCTTCTTCTGGAGATCCTTTAAAAGCTCAAGAACCTGTGCTTGTACGGTCACATCGAGGGCGGTCGTCGGCTCATCGGCGATGATGAGCTTCGGATGTCCGCAGACAGCCATGGCGATGATGACACGCTGGCACATACCGCCGGAAAGCTCATGTGGATACGCGTCCATTCGTTTCTCGGCTTCCGGGATGCCGACAAGCTTTAAGGCTTCAACGGCTTTGTCCCAGGCATCTTTTTTGCTGATCTTTTCATGCTCTCTGATCATTTCCACCATCTGATGGCCGATCTTGAATACCGGATCAAGGGAAGTCATCGGGTTCTGGAAGATCATGCAGCACTCATCGCCGCGGAACTTTTCCATCTGTGCCTCGGAGAGATTCCGGATGTCCACACCGTCGAAGATGATGGAGCCGTCCACGATCTTTCCGGTCTTTGCCGGCATGAGCCGCATCACGGAAGCGCTTGTGACGCTCTTTCCGGATCCGGATTCACCTACGATTCCCATGGTCGTGCCCTGACGCAGGCTGAAGCTTACACCATCGACAGCCTTGGAAACACCGCTTGCCTGATAGAAATATGTTTTTAATCCATTTACTTTTAAGATAACATCGTTTTCACTCATAACCTGCACCTCCTACTGTTTCATTTTCGGATCCATGACATCACGGATACCATCGCCCAACAGGTTGAAACCGATAACGGTCACGAGAATAAACGCGCCTGCGGTTCCCGCAACGTGCGGGGCGGTTGTCAGACAGTCACGGCCGACACGGAGAATGCTGCCCCAGGAGGCGGTCGGAAGCGCGATGCCGAGTCCTAAGAAGCTTAAGGACGCCTCGGAGATGATGGCGCTTGCGATACGGAGTGTCGCGTAAACGATGATCTGGGATACACAGTTCGGCAAAATATGTAAGAACAGAAGTCTTACCGGGGAAACACCGACAACGCGGCAGGCGTTGCAGTATTCTTCTTCTTTTACAATCAACACCTGACCTCTTGTGACGCGGGCAAATCCCGGCACGCTTGCGATACCGATGGCCAGAATGACGTTCATGACGCCGTTTCCGAGAACGGTGATCAGGATCATGGCTAACAGGATGAACGGAAAGGAGAACATGCCGTCCATGATCCTCATGAGCACTGCGTCGATCCATCCACCGAAATATCCGGCGGTAAGTCCGATGAGAACGCCGATGATCGCGCCGACGATGGTGGCGCCTACGGCAACGATCATGGAAATACGGGAGCCGTAGATGATACGGGACAGGATATCACGGCCAAGGTCATCTGTGCCGAAGAGATGTCCGGGAGTGCCGATTCCCTTAAAGGGCAGGACCGGGTTGATCGCGTTCGGGTCATATGGCGCGATGAGCGGGGCAAATACAGCGATGACTACCATAAAAGCTACGATGAAGAAGCCGACAAGGGCTGTTTTGTTTCTCGCTAATTTGTGCCAGGCATTGTTCGCGTTCCGCTCTTTTACGAGCATCGCGATATTGGCATCCATTCCAAGCGCCTCACCGGAAACAACGGCGGACGCGGCAGCAGGTTTTTTCTTTTTTGATAATGTCATGGCTCATCACCCCTTTTCCAGTTTAACTTTCGGATTCAGAATCGCGTAGGCGATATCGACCAGCATGTTGCAGAAGACGAACATGATCGCGGAGAACAGGACCGCACCCTGGATCAGGGAATAATCGCGGTTGTTGATCGCAGTGTTGATCATGGTTCCCATGCCCGGCCAGGAGAAGATTCCCTCGGTAATGATGGCACCGGTGAAGGTTCCGGCGATCTGAAGACCTAAAACTGTGATGAGGGGCGGGAGAGCATTCTTTAATCCGTGGATCAGGATGACTTTGAGTTTTTTGATTCCACGGGCTCTAAGACATCGGATGTAGTCGCTGCTCATGATATCGATCATGCTGGAACGCATGGTTCTCGCAAAGGTTGCCATCGGGATCGTCGCAAGGCAGAAGCCCGGAAGGATCATATGGCTCACAACATCGTCGAAGCCTTTGGAGAGATCGCCCATACCCATAACAGGCAGAAGATTCATTTTAACGGAAAACTGAAGAACCAGCATGAGTGCCAGCCAGAAGATCGGCATGGACACACCTACGAGCGTGATGACCATGACAATGTAATCGAAGATCGTATTCTGCTTTAATGCAGCAATGATACCGACGCTGGTTCCGATGATGAAAGCGAAGAGAAGTGCTGTCAGCGTCAGGGTCAATGTGTTTGGAATTCTGGAAGTGATGAGTGGAAGAACGTCCTGACGGTAGCTGTAGGAGTAACCAAAGTCACCGTGGACAAGTCCGCCAAGGTAGAGGGCGTACTGCTCAGGGAGCGATTTGTCGAGGTTCATCTCGGCTCTCATAGCTTCGATGTCCTCCGCATTTGCCTCGATACCTAAGATCGCCACTGCCGGATCGCCCGGAAGCATTCGTGTGAGGCAGAAGGTAAGTGTGACGACGACCAGAAGTGTGGGAATCGTCTGCAATAATCGTTTTATGATGATCTTTCCCATATAAATCCAATCCTTTCATAGCTGTCCTGTTCTCTTCACCGGGAAGAATGTGAAGAGAATGGAACAGTTAAATCTCTGTGAGTGTACAGAAAAAGGGAAACAAACTTAGGATTTGCCTCCCCCTTTCTATGTGTGGAATCCAGCTGCTTTGTGTCTTTAGCACTCACGCAGCGACCGCCGGTTTTCGTAATCCGGGCTATCACCCTGCTTACTCAAACCGGTTTGGTCGTCAAATTCTATTTTTCAACCCAGATATTGTTGAATGGTGTTGCGACTAACATCTGATTATCGGCACGGAGAACTGCGTTATGTACCTTCGGGGATACTGCCCAGTTCCGGCACTCGTATGCGTAGTAGATACCGGTGTATTCGTTCATAACCTTCTCAATGACTTTCTTATAGGACTCCGCGCGCTTTGCGTTGTCTGTGGAGCCAAAGCCTTCATTTAAGAGCTCATCCAGTTCCGCATCGTTGTAGCCGCCTGCGTTGGAGGAGGCGTGAAGTGTCTGGGAGCTGAAGAACTTTCCAAGGAAACCGTAAGGATCCGGATCGCTGTTCCAGCTTACTCCGTAGCTGTTTACAACATCGGACTGCCAGGAATCAACGACCGCTGCGGACCAGTCGGCCATGGTGGAAGACTTGATATCAAGTGTTACACCGATCTGGCTCCAGTAGTACTGTAACATCTGTGCCATTTTCTCGCGATAGGTAGTGGAACCAATGTAAAGGCTCATGGTAAAGCCATCCGGGTAGCCTGCTTCCGCGAGGAGCTTCTTTGCACCTTCCGGATCGTAGGATGGTACAAGATCATTGTATGCCGTGTCATAAGCGAAGGAGTATACCGGAAGCGGCTGATAAGCTCTTGTGCCTTCGCCGTACTGATAGATACCGGCTACCATGGAGTCGATATCGACAGCCATTGTGAGTGCTTTTCTGACATCAGCGTTTGCGGTCGGTCCGTTCTGCATATTGAAGCGGACAAAGGTGACAGCGGAACTCGGTGCCTGAAGTAAGAGGTCCGCATCCTGCGCACGCTTGATGGCTTCGCCCTGAAGATACATCGCGATGTCGACCTCACCGGTCTGGACTGCGTTGATCGCCTGATTGGAATCGGAGATGATTCGGAACTCGATGCCGTCTACGTTCGGCTCTGTGCCCCAGTAATTCTCATTTTTCTTTAATGTGACTTTTTCATCGGTTACGATCTCTTCCAGTGTGAAAGCACCTGTGCCGACGATGTGGGAACCGAAGTCTTCTCCCCAGCCTTCAACTTCCTCTTTCGGGAGGATCGCGTTTCCGATACCGGCTAACTGGGAGATAAACGGTCCTGCAACGGATTTCATATGGATAACGACCTGTGTCGGGCTTGCAGCTTCGCAGTAATCGAAGAAATCACGGCAGATACGGTCTGTGGTACTCTCCTCTTTACTTCGTTCAAGAGAGTATACAACATCATCCGCGGTCATTTTTCTTCCGTCCTGGAATTTACCTTTCTGGAAGTATACATCATCACGGAGGTTGATGGTGTAGGTCAGGCCGTCATCACTGACAGTGTAATCAGTTGCCAGACTCGGGATCACCTCTTTGTAATCCTTATCCCAGACAAACAGGGTATCGAGAACATTGTACATAATGTGGTTTTCGTACATGGTTGAGTAGGCTTTTGGATCAAGAGTGCGTGGGGATGAAGGCATTGACACAACAAGCGTTCCGCTTTTTACTGCTTCGCCGTCACTTGAGCCGACCGCGATACCTCCGCCGAGTGTCTGATCCGTGGACTTTGCGTCCGGGGATACCGCATTGGAGGAAGCCGCTGCTGTTTCAGCGGTGGAACCGGCTGCTGTTGTGGAGGATGTCTGGGAACCGCCGCATCCTGCCAGGGAAGATGCTGCCATAACGGCTGCAGCTGCGAGTGCAATAAGTCGTCTCTTCTTCATAAATGAATCTCTCCTCTCTCTTTTCTTTTACGAACGATCCGGGTGGGGAATCTCCGGTGCCGGTGGGTATCCGGCAGTCGCTTCCGGAGAACCGGAGGAACTGCTCAATAATCTTACAGTGAAGTCCGGGTAAAAAAGAAAGGCGCACTTTTGTCAGAAGTTATCGCCTTTGATAGTTGGAATGGATCGTTAATAAAATTATGTGCTTAAGAATAAAACCATAACTTAAAAAAGTCAAGTATTTTTTAAATTCACTTTACTTAATTCGGCACAATAATCAAAAAATAAGAATTATGTAACTTTTGTTTCTACAAAATGGAAAAAACTGTCAACAAAGAGATGATAGATCTGATCTTGGAAAGTCTTTCAGGAGCCGATTTTTGTTCGAACCGGATATGATTGGAAAAAATAGTGACTGGATATAGGAATTTTTAATAGCAAATATTCTGAAAATAAAATTGACATATGGAAAGAAGTGTGCTAATCTTTAATCCATAAAAATTAAAAACAAAAAGTCGATGAGCAAAGAGAGTACATTCGGAATGAAATCACAGAGAGCTGTCGGTGGTGGAAGACAGTATGGAATTCCCTATGGAATGGGTTTGTGAGACGCCAGGTGAAAGAGATTCGAGTAGCTGCGGCCGTGATTCCTGCGTTAAAGGATAAGAGTATCGAAAGAGATTTCCGTACTCTGAAATGAGACAGATTGGTGGCAGATATTTCGATGTGGGATAGCTGCTATTTTTGTTTGAAAGTGTTGTCAGGCTGGATAGACATTTGACAACCAAGCCTACATGAGTAAGTAGGGCGATAGCCCGGATTACGAATGGAGGCGGCAACTGTGGGAGTGCCGTAGGCACGGAGCAGTTGGCTTTCGAGGAAGACTGATCTGTGAAATCGGGTGGCACCACGAAAAATTTCGTCCCGGCATAGTGAAAACTATGTCCGGGACTTTTTTTATGTAACTGGAAATTCCGAGGAATTCCCTGTTACGTAAAAAGGCATTAACGTGCCAAAGATGCGCACTCGCGCGAAGATGTAGATTGTCGCAAGCGACCGCGCGAGGCGCGAGAATGTGCCAAGCACATTCGTTTTTACTTATTTTCAACGTGCTGCTTTACCCCTTACTGATTCCCGCAAGAGGCAGTCGACAAAAACGAGGAGGAAATGATTATGAGAAAAATGAAAACCATCATGAGCCTTGCTGCAGCCGCAGCTCTTGCAGGAGTTCTGATTACCGGATGTTCCATAGAGGCGGATGAGAAGACGGCAGTGACGGCAGCGCCAACAGAAGCCGCAGCCACAGAGGCGGCTTCCGGGACCGGAACCGAGACGGAAAAGACAGAGGGCGGCGCACTTGCCGGAAAGAAAATCTCCGTTATGACCCCGTATCTCACATCTGTCACGACAAACCAGATGGCAGGATATATTAAGGAAGATCTGGAAGTTGAGGGAGCGGAGGTATTCGTGATCGATACCGCAAACGATTTTGCGGAGCTTGCGAGCCGGATCGAGGACGTTGTTTCCTCCGGAACAGACGGAATCGTCCTTGTAAGCGCCGATCCGAATCAGGTAGCGAACCAGCTCCAGGACGCATTTGACGCGGATATCCCGGTGTTCGGATGTGACAGCGGATTTATTGATGGAATGCAGATCAACGCGACAAGCGACAACTACCAGATGGGTGAGCTCATTGTGAGATACTTATTCGACGATCTGATGGGCGGAAAGGGAACCGTGATCGCCCTGACCCACAGACCGCATCCGGGTGTTGTAAAGCGCTGCGAGGCATTTGACGATATTATTAAGGAATATCCGGATATCAAGCTGATCACAGAGCAGCATGTACCGGCAGAACAGCCGATCAACGACGCGCAGGACATCGTGGCAAATCTCTTAACAGCAAACCCGGAAAAGGATTCCATCACAGCTGTATTTGCCGCATGGGATGAACCGGCCATCGGCGCTGCAAAGGCACTTCAGGAAGCAGGACGCGATGAAGTGATCGTCACAGGCGTTGACGGAAACGAGCAGGCCGTTGAGATGATCAAGGACGGAACAAACTTAAAGGCGACAGTAAAACAGAACTTTGAGGGAATGGCAGATATCGTTTGTGAGCAGATGGAGAAATACTTTGACGGTGAAGAGATCGAAAAAGGTGAGATGTACGCACCGGCTGAGCTGATCACACAGGAAAATGCACAGTAAGAGAAAATGTGGCGCAGGGTATCAGGCAGTGCGGGGCACGAAGAAACGATAAGGCAGGTAATACAGGATGTTGCTGGATGTAAAAAGCGTAGATAAAAAATTTAACGGTGTGTACGCATTAAAAGGTCTGGACTTCTCCCTCGGTGAGGGGGAGGTCCATGGCCTCGTCGGTGAGAACGGAGCCGGAAAATCCACGTTCATCAAGATCCTCGGCGGTGTCTATAAGAGAGACGGCGGAAACATCCTGTGGAACGGAAAAGATCTCCCGGAGGCGATCCGGCCGGAAGAGAGCCGGAATCTTGGGATCAACATCATCTTTCAGGACAACGTCCTGATCCCGGCATTTACGGGAATGGAAAATATCTGTCTCGGAAGACCCTATCCGGTAAAAGGCGGGCTGATCCAATGGAAAGAGATGGAACGGGAAGCCGCGGCGAAAGCGGCGGAGCTGGGGATCCATCTTGACCTTAAGAAACCGGTATCCATGATGACCCCGGCACAGAAAAAATGCGTGGAGATCGTCCGGGTGATGATGAGTGACTGTAAGCTTTTGATCCTCGATGAGCCGACAGCGTCCCTTTCCGATAAGGAGACGAATCTGTTATTTTCCATCGTGAGAAACTTAAAGGCAAAAGGAACCTCGGTCCTCTATGTGACACACCGGTTGGAAGAGATCATGGAGCTGACAGACCGGGTCACGGTCTTAAGAAACGGAACGCTGGTGTCCACGGTGGATACGGCAGGAACCAGCAGAAAAGAGCTGGTACGGCTGATGAGCGGGAATGAGGCTGCGTCCGGAGTTGAAGATGCGGAAACGGGAAAGGATGCCGAAGGAAAGATTGGAAAAACAGCTCTGGAAGTCCATGGGATCCGCTCCAAAGACGGAATCGTCCGCGGCGTCGACCTGAACGTAAAGTCCGGTCAGATCACCGGAATGTTTGGCCTATGCGGAAGCGGGCGGACAGAGTTTCTGGAATGCATTTACGGAACGAGAAAGCTGGCGGGCGGCGAGGTCACGATCGACGGAAAGACCACGGTCCACCCTGCTCCGCCGGAATCTATCCGACAGGGAATGGCGTTCATCTGTGAGGATCGGAGAGGAAAAGCCATGATCCCGTCCTTCACTGTCGAGGAAAACATGATGCTCTCCTCCATCGACCGCTACACGAAAGGCGGCTGGTTCCAGAAACGGGCGGCATGCAAAAAGGCGGCGGACATGATCAAGGTGTTAAAGATCAAGTGCATCGGCACCAGCCAGCCTGCAAAAGAGCTTTCCGGCGGAAACCAGCAGAAAGTCGTTTTCGCAAAGGCACTCCTCACGGAGCCGTCGATCTGGCTTTGTGATGAGCCGACCCAGGCGGTGGATGTGGCGACGAGACAGGAGATCCACAGACTCTTAAGAGAAGAGGCGAAAAAGGGCAAGGCCGTCCTTTATGTATCGTCGGACCTCACGGAGCTTCTTGAGATCGCCGACGAGGTTGCTGTCATGGCATACGGAAAAGTACGAAAGATATTTGAAAATAAAGACCTGAAACCGGCGGACGTGCTGGCGTGCTGTTATGAGGCGGAGAGGGAGGAAAACGACAGATGAGAGGAAAAGCATTAAAGAATTACGGAACGGTGGCGGCGTTAGTCATCATCATCGGAATTTTCGGACTCCTTAGACCTGCGTCGTTTTTTACACTGAAAAACTTCCTTAATATAACACGCCAGGCAGCGCCTCTCGCAATGGTGGCGCTGGGAGCGACCTTCGTTATGACCGTCAACGAGTTCGATCTTTCCATCGGAAATATCGTGAGCCTTGGCGGCGTGGTCGCGGCGCTTTTATCGATTCAGGGCGTTCCGATCCCGGTCTGCTTTCTGGCAGCGGTAGTGGCCGGTCTGATCGTCGGCTGCGTGAACGGAGTGATTGTAGCAAAGTTCGGGATCCTTTCCTTTATTACAACACTTGGTATGGGAACCGTGCTGGACGGCGTGATTTACGGACTTACCGGAGGAACGACCGTATTTAATGGGATCCCGAAGGCGTTTACGATCCCCGGGATCTTAAAAATCGCGGGCATCCCGTTTATCACAATTGTTGCGGCGGTGCTTTACATCGTATTCCACATGTTTATGAATCATATGTCAGCCGGAAGAAAGCTTTATGCCATTGGTGGAAGCAAGGAGGCTGCGGAGACGGCAGGCATCCGGATCTTCCGTTACCGAATTCTCGCTTTTGCGCTCAGCGCGGCAATGGCAGGTCTTGCAGGCGCTCTCGTGGCATCTCGTGTAGGTTCCGCGAATACCACAGCGGGGCAGGGATATTTCTTACAGTCCTACGCGGCGGTATTTATCGGATGCACCGTCTCAAAGAGCGGTGTTCCCTGTGTGATCGGAACCTTAGTCGGAACCATTATTCTGGCGGTTCTGGCGAACGGACTTACGATCCTTCAGATGCCGAGCTTCATGCAGAACATTATCACCGGCGGGATCATCATTCTCGCAGTTGTGCTCCAAAAACTCGGCGCGGGTCATGGTTCACGGTAGGGATTTTTGGTACCGAAAATACCGTAAAATAACATTGAGAGCGGATTTTACCAATTTAGGATGCGAAGGATTGGCAAAATCCTCAGTACTGTGTAACGGTACGGAACGGGGAGGGAATAGATGTTAGCAGCAACCTTTGATATCGGAACGACAGCCGTCAAGGCAGTGGTCGTGAACGAAAATGGAGAGCCCGTCTTTACCGGAAGCTCCGTGATCCACACCATCGAAACGGGAAACTTCAAGGAACAGGATCCGGATGAGTGGTATGGGTCGTTCTGTAAGCTGTCAAAAGAGATGTTTGAGATCATCCCGCCAAAGGAGATCGGGGCTATTATCTTCTCCGGACAGATGCAGGATGTGATCTCGGTTGGGGCAGAAGGAAAAGCACTCCGGAATGCGATCCTTTATTCCGACGGTAGGGCGGACGAGCAGGCACGGGTGATCATAAGAGAGGCGGCAAGGCGGAATGTAGTGCCTCTCGGGGATGCGTATATTGCGGAGATTACGGGAAACCACTTTGACGGATCGATGCCGCTTGCGAAGATCCTGTGGTTAAAAGAAAATGAGCCGGAGATTTATGAGAAGACCGCATGTTTTCTCATCAGCTCGAAGGACTATATAATAGGTAGACTTACCAGAGTGTTCGCCGGAGACATGACCGCCAGCTCCACGGCGGGGGCCATGGAGCTGGACAAGAAGATCTGGTCGGAGGAGCTCATTGGGGCAGCGGGGATCGATATCAGGAAATTCCCGAAGCTCTTTTACGCTCATGAGTGCGTCGGAACGGTCACAAAGACCGGGGCGGCGGAGAGCGGATACCGGACCAGGACAAAGGTCTATGCCGGAACCGGAGATGCCGGAGCAACGACACTTGCCAGCGGAATCCTGGCACCGGGAGAGTACAATATCAACCTCGGAACCTCCGGCTGGGTGGCAGCCGTGTCCAACCAAAGGATGGAGAGCGAAGGCGGCGGGTTTAATCTGGCGGCGATGCAGAAGGACCTGCTCATCAATGTAGTCCCGTTCCTAAACGGCGGAAACGTCCACCGGCTGATCGCGAAGATCCTGTCCAGGGATCCCGACGGGGCACCGGATTTCGGGTATATCTCAGAGATTCTTGAGAAAGCGGAACCCGGAAGTCACGGACTGTTCTTCCTGCCCTATGTGACAGGTGAGAGATTCCCGATCATGGACAGCAGCGTCCGGGGAAGCTTTCTGGGGTTATCTCAAGAGACCACGGCGGCAGATATGGCACAGAGTGTCCTCGAGGGAGTGGCATTTTCCATCCGTCAGGGACTGGAACTGTTCGACCATCCGGCGTCAAAGATCACGCTGATCGGAGGCGGAGCGAGGGAACGGCGATGGTGCCGGATCTTATGCAATGTCATGGGACAGAAAATCTTTGTATACAAGGATCCGGACCTTTTACCGGCACTGGCCATCGCCTCGGCGGTGTTCGTGGCGGAGGGCGTGATCCCGGATTACAAGTCCTTTATCGAGACACTGGAGAACCAGGGACACTGTGATACGGTGGAGCCGGATCTGGAAGTTTCGGAGAAGTATCACGGGATCTATCAGAAATATAAGAACATTTATCCGCTGGTAAGAGAGTTTTACAGCAGATAAAGGTCAGTCGGCAGCCATGATTTTTTTAAACCTGTGGTCTGCAAAAATAGAAAATATGGTAACGGTTAAGTAACATTTCCGCTGCTACAAAATCACGATTTCGATAACTGTCTGGCGGAGATTTGAAAAATCACTCCGGAAATATGGGTATGGACAGTTACAGACAATAAACCAGTTTACACGAGGAGGAAAAATATATGTCAAAAGGCAGATTTGGCGCGCATGGCGGTCAGTACATTCCTGAGACGCTTATGAACGCAGTACTGGAACTCGAAGAGGCATACAACCACTACAAGAATGACCCGGAATTCCAGAAAGAACTCACAATGCTTTTAAATGAATACGCGGGCAGACCGTCAAGGCTCTACTACGCGGAGCACATGACAAAGGATCTCGGCGGAGCGAAGATCTACTTAAAGAGAGAAGATTTGAATCACACCGGTGCCCACAAGATCAACAACGTGCTCGGTCAGGTGCTTCTCGCGAAGAAGATGGGAAAGACCCGTGTCATCGCTGAGACAGGCGCAGGCCAGCACGGTGTAGCGACAGCGACGGCGGCAGCGCTCTTCGGCATGGAATGCGAGATCTACATGGGCGAGGAGGACACAAAACGTCAGGCATTAAATGTTTACAAAATGCGCCTTCTCGGAGCAAAGGTGCATGCGGTGACAACCGGAACAGGAACCCTCAAAGATGCTGTTTCGGAGGCAATGAGAGAGTGGACGAACCGGATCGAGGACACCCACTATGTTCTCGGCTCCTGTATGGGACCACATCCGTTCCCGACTATCGTCCGTGACTTCCAGGCGGTTATCTCCAAGGAGATCAAGGAGCAGATGTTAGAGAAAGAGGGACGTCTTCCGGATGCAGTTCTTGCCTGTGTTGGCGGCGGATCCAATGCCATCGGCGCATTCTACAACTTTATTGAAGATAAAGACGTTCAGCTCATCGGCTGTGAGGCAGCAGGACGCGGTGTGAACACGGCAGAGACAGCGGCGACCATCGCCACAGGACGTCTCGGAATCTTCCACGGCATGAAATCTTACTTCTGCCAGGATGAGTACGGCCAAATTGCCCCGGTATATTCCATCTCTGCAGGCCTTGATTACCCGGGAATCGGACCGGAACATGCGAACCTTTACGATACCGGACGGGCCCAGTATGTGGCGATCACTGACGACGAGGCAGTCGATGCGTTCGAGTATCTCTCCAGAATCGAGGGAATCATCCCGGCGATCGAGAGCGCCCATGCCATCGCATACGCAATGAAGCTCGCACCGACGATGGGAAAGGATAAGATCATTGTTGTCAATGTTTCCGGAAGAGGAGACAAGGACTGTGCAGCAATCGCAAGATACAGAGGGGAGGATATTCATGAGTAAGATCGCAAACGCCTTCAAAGGCGGAAATGGAAAGGCATTTATCCCGTTTATCACCTGCGGTGACCCGTCCTTAGAGGTCACGGAGCAGCTTGTATACGCAATGGAGGAGGCAGGCGCAAACCTCATCGAGCTTGGAATTCCGTTCTCCGATCCGACGGCAGAGGGACCGGTGATTCAGGCGGCCAATACCCGCGCCCTGTCCGGCGGCGTGACCACCGACAAAATTTTTGCAATGGTTGAAAAAATTCGGAAAAATACACAAATTCCGATGGTATTCATGACATACGCGAACGTTGTGTTCTCCTACGGAACTGAGCGCTTCATCAAGAAGGCGTCTGAGCTTGGCATGGACGGACTGATCCTGCCGGATGTGCCGTATGAGGAGAAAGAAGAGTTTGATTCGGTATGCAAAAAGTATGATATGGATCTGATCTCCCTCATTGCCCCGACCTCCCATGAGAGAATCAGCATGATCGCGAAAGAGGCATCCGGCTTTGTATACTGCGTATCTTCGCTCGGCGTTACCGGAACGAGAAGTGAGATCACAACGGATATCGGCGCGATGGTGAAGCTTGTGAAAAAGGCGAAAGATATCCCGTGCGCGGTTGGCTTCGGAATCTCCACCCCGGAGCAGGCAAAGAAGATGGCAGGTCTCTCCGACGGCGCTATCGTTGGTTCCGCGATCGTGAAGCTCTGCGGAACGTATGGAAAAGATGCGGTTCCGTATGTGAAAGAGTATGTGAAGTCCATGTGTGACGCGGTGCATGGGATCTAAGAAGCGGCTGGGAAACGCTCCGCGAGGATGCGCAGTGATTTTGATAGGAATAAGTCAGCTTCGCTGACCAGAATCACGCGCCAAGTTTCACGGTCGTTCGACTTAAATGAGAAGAATGTTGTCAAAATTGGTAATTGGGAACATGCACTTCACATGCACTTTTGCGAGGTAAAGTGTTTGCATTGTACCGTACTTTGTGCTAAAATTAAATAACGAACTGTCAATTCTGCGGTGCAGGGACTCCTTTGCACCGCAGTTGTTTGTGTTACTTGCGCAAAGATGTAGGTTGTCGCAAGCAACCGCGCGAGACGCACGAATGTGCCAAGGCACGTTCCTTTTTGAAAAGGAGAAAGGTGTATGCCAGTAGGAATTATCATCAATGCCCTGTCCGTCGCCATCGGCGGTGTGGTCGGGGCTTTATTTGGGCATAAGCTGCCCACAAGGATTAATTCAGAGCTCACGAAGATCTTCGGCGTCTGCTCCATGGGAATGGGCGTGAGCTCCATCGGCCTTATGAAAAATATGCCCGCCGTTATCTTTGCGGTGATCATTGGGACCGCGTTTGGGCTGGCGGTGAATCTCGGCGGGATCATCAACAGCGGCGCGGCGTGCATGGAGAAGCCGGTCGGAAAGATCTTCCCGAATAAGAATGCGTCCATGTCCAGAGAAGAGTACATGACGATGCTCGTGACGATCATCGTGCTGTTTTGTGCCAGCGGAACGGGAATCTATGGTTCCCTGGACTCCGGAATGAGCGGTGACCACACGATCCTCATCTCCAAGTCCATTCTGGACTTCTTTACCGCGATGATCTTTGGAGGAACCCTGGGAATGGTGGTCGCAGCTGTTGCGATCCCGCAGTGCGTGATCTTTCTCGCGATCTTCGCTGCGGCGAAGTTCATCTTTCCGCTTACCACACCGGATATGATCGCGGACTTCAAGGCTTGCGGCGGTTTCCTTCTTCTGGCCACAGGTTTTCGCATCGCAAAGATCCACAACTTCCCGGTCGCTGATATGATCCCCGCCATGGTGCTTGTCATGCCGGTGAGCTGGTTCTGGGGGAATGTGGTGGTGCCGATGCTGTAAGAGTACAGGCGGACGAGAAAAGCACATAATATGAAAATAAAAAATCCCTGAGTATGCAGATCAATGTGATGTGCGTATTCAGGGATTTTTGCAGTCATGTATTCGGAAGAAGCTGTCAGCGGCAGGTACTGATATTATCGGTCAATACCTGTGCGGACAATACCATAATCATAATGAGAGCCGGTTTATGCGTTCTGGTAGTGTTTGCGGGACTGCTGTCTCATCAGGCAGACCAGTGTCACGACTGTGACGCCAAAGCAGTCGATCAGCACGTCCGTAAACCGCCCTGCGCGGCCAGGGACGAAGAGCTGGTGGAATTCGTCGGTGCAGGCGTAGAGGAAGACGATGGCGAGAGCGGTGAGAAGGCGGCGTTTCACGTTGGAGGTCCGATACGTAAAGTGCAGTCCAAAACGGACGGTGCAGTAAAATACCAGATATTCAGTCATATGAGCGGCTTTTCGGACGGGGAAGCTCATAAGTTCGATGAGGTCGGCGTACTGCGCCGGATTTCCGTGGAAAAAGCCGAGCTTTGTGCCGAGTAAAAGAATTAAGCGGCTTACGGTGTCGCTCATCTCCGTGGACTCCGCCGCCGGCTGGGCGGAGAACCAGGAGATGGCGGCTGCGACGAAGATCGCTGGGAGCCAGGAAAGCAGCTTTGCGGCAGTAGGATATTCTTTTTTATCATTCATATTTCCTTTTTTAGATACACTTGAATTGCCCATATCTTAAAAACTCCTAAAAATCTGTAGAAATCTATTATTTTATAATCATGAAAAATCCACTGAAGTAATCTCAAAAGATGGTCTTTTTAACTGGGGCAGTGTATTGAAAAGCAGAGGGTAGATACCGCATGCATTACAGCGAAATCTCTCCCTTCGCCCGCGCTCTCCGGTCGCGGATGGAATGGATCACCGGAACCATGAAAATCGCCACAATTCCACCTGCAAATCCATTATTATATAAATTCATGCCTCCATACACAATTCCGACATTCAGGGCGACGGAAGAGTGCAGGAATCCGGCGAGAAGTCCCATGAGAACTCCGAATTCCCCCGCAATCGGCGCCAGTGTCGTTGAGAATAAAAGTGCCAGCATCGGTGACGGGGAGTTAATGGTCCAGCGTTTTGTGAAGCTCGCGAAGAGGACGCCAAACATGATCGGGGCGATGTTCCGGATATGTTTTCCAGTGGCGGAAAATCCTACGATCGTGAAGATTCCGCCGATAGTCGGTCCGTTTAACTCGCCGCCGACGCCGAGAATAAAGACCGTTGCAAATAAACCGTTGACTGCCATATTGAGGATCGTTGCTGCGCCCCCGTTATCCCGGAGATAATCGGTTCCGCCGATTCCGGAGCAGGATAAGATCTTTCTGTAGGATTCACCGACTTCCTTTCCGCCGAAGAGGAATGCCGCAATGATCATGGCGGCAAACAGCCCGCAGAGGATCGCAAACAGCAGCTGGTTATTGCCCTCGGACCAGATCAGGCGGGACTCAGTGCTGATGCCGAAGGATTTCAAGACGGAGACAACGACAGTGGCGATGATTCCGGCGGAAAATCCGACATTGTAGAGAGAGTAACCTTTGTGGGCGTAGTGAACATGCGTGGACAGCGGTGGCAGTACGAAGCCGATCATGAGTCCCACCGCGAGACTTGTGATGAGGCGGATCGCATAAGGAAGATGCGAAATGTACATGATCTGCGTGATGATCGGGGACAGGCTGGTGCCGTAAAAACCGATGTAAACGTAACGGGACAGGTGTGTTTTATGGTAGTGGGAGTAGAGGTACACACCAAACAGGATCGCCCAGATATTTAAGAGGTTCTTTCCGAACAGGGAGAAGCCGAACATCAGGCAGCTGGATGTGATCGTATGTCCGTCCATCTCCATATCAAGGAAATAGATGGTCCAGATACATAAAAGCATCAGCAGTCCGGCGTTGATAAAGGAAGTTCCGATGCCGCCGACCAGGAAGTAGTCCGTGATCAGGAAGTCCGGCTCCTTGATCAATGTCCAGAGTCCCGGAAGGATTTCCGTGATGGGCTGTAAAAACAGTCCCACGATCATGAAATAGAGTGGGATCAGGGACAGAAGGCGGAATTTCTGGAGTCTTGTGATGGGGTGGGAATTTGTCATGTACGTGTCCTTTCTAAAGATAAAATTACAAGTGAAAAACCATTGAGAATGGGCTTCGTGACAGGCTTTTGCAGTGCAGCATCCGTAAATTCTGTGCCACGGTTCGGAAAATTGGGGTATCCGACGGGCATGGCAGAATGCGCACATGAATTAGTATACCGTAAAATCGCAGGAATAGAAAGTATTTCTGTGAGAAAGAGAATTTATTGATTTCGGATATATGCTGACAGGGTTGCTTGCAGCCTCAATAAATAATAGAGATGATTATGTAATAACTCAAAACGCAATTTGAAATAAAAAAGAGATCCAGGCATAGAATGCGTTGGATCTCTTTTGCTCCACCGAAAAATGTCAGTGCGAAAAGTTTCTGAGTATCGAAATTACTGAATGAACAGTGTATTTACATCAAGCTCATTCTCAATCATGCCGGACTCATACATGAAATCGGCTGTATTCTGGAAACCTTCTTTGTCGGCGTCAGTGATCTCTGTGGAGAAGTCATAGAAACCGTACATTTCCTTTACCGCGTCAACATCAAGGTCAAGTGTTGCGGCAACAGTCTCCATGGTTGCCTCCTGGTTATCAGCCATGTAGGATGCGATCTCTTCCTGTGCAGCGTTTAATTTTTTAATGACATCCGGATGCTCGTCGTAGAACTTCTGGGTCGTTGCAACTGCGATCAGTGCGCTGATCAGGCCCTCACCGTCTGCAACAAGGTGGTAGCCCTGCTGTTCTGCGTTGTAAGCAGTTGCGCCTGCGAGCAGGGCAACGTCAACGCTGCCGCCATCAAGACCTGCCTTTGAGTCAGGAATGCTCATGTTTACATAATTTACATCGTCAAGAGTCATGTCAGCCTGCGCAAGATAGGAGACAAGGAGCTCATGAAGGTTTGTGCCGGTCGGGCCTGCGATGGTCTTTCCTTTTAAACTCTCTGGAGTTGTGAGGGACTCATCCTTTGAGTACATGCAGAATGCCTTCGGGGAACGGCTGTACATGTTTAAGACCTTGATATCTGCGCCGTTTGCTGCGGACAGGATCACGGAAGTTGCGCCTACTGCGTAGAGAACCTGAACATCACCGGAAGCGAGAGCCTGTGTCTGGTCAGCGCCGGAAGTAAGCTCTGCGTACTCAACCGGAACGCCGAGTTCTTTCGCGAAGATTTCCTGGTCCTTCTCGATGATAGTCGGTACATTTAACGGGGACGTTACATAGGTAACGGTGAGTTTGTCGATGGATGTCTCAGCGTCAGCTGTAGCCTCGGCAGAAGTTTCAGCCTCAGCGGAAGTCTCAGCGGTTGTCTCGGCAGCAGAAGCAGCCTCAGTCTCTTTGCCCGCAGATCCGGAGCAGCCTGCAAGGGAAAATGTCATGCATGCCGCGAGTCCTAATGCGATCAGTTTTTTCATTTTGTTTTGTCCTCCTCATGTAAGTTGAAAAAATAAGTATATGATACGCCTAAGTTAATAGGCAGATATCCGAACTTAATAAAATGATGGGAATCCCTTAAATAAGGAAACCAGCTATTAAAATTTTTTTTGGGACAGCTCATAACATTATGTTTATGCTTTGAATGTAATATCTGCTGGAAATAGCGTAAGAATAATATCATAAAAATCAGAATATCTTGAATTACACATAAAATATATTTAATTTATAAAATTCAGATTCTCAATGATATCCCTCTTGAGTGCAATAAACTCCTCATTCAGCAGATTTCTTTCCCCGGATGGCGTCTTCACCGGATAAACATGCTTCACAAGCCCCTTTTCAATCATCACGATCTGGTCACCGAGGATCAGTGCTTCATCGATGCTGTGGGTCACGAACATGATGCTGGAACGTTCCTTCTGCTGAACGCGGAGAAGTTCCCTCTGCATCTGTTCCCTCGTGAAATAGTCGAGAGCCGCGAATGGCTCATCCATCAGGATAAAGGTTGGCTTGTAGGCCAGTGCCCTGGCGATGGCCGCGCGCTGCTGCATGCCGCCGGAAAGCTGGGACGGGTATGCCTTTTCAAAACCGGACAGGTTCACCGTGGAGACGATGTCCTGGATCTTCTCCTGATCGACCTGATTTTTCTTCAAACCGAAAATAATATTGTTCCAGACATTGAGCCATGGCATGAGCCGCGGTTCCTGGAATACAAAGGCGGTCTTGTGGGCGCCGTCCCAGAGAACCTCACCGCTGTCAGCGGATTCCAGACCGCCGGTGAGCCGCAGCAGAGTCGTTTTTCCGCAGCCGCTCTGACCTAAGATCACGGTGATCTTTCCTTCCGGGATCTCGAGATCGACGCCGTTTAAGACAGGAAACGTCCGGCCGTCAACCTGATATGTTTTATGAATGTCTTTTAATCTAATTCCAGCCATTTTCACCGGCTCCTTTCAGAAAGATGCTGATGAGGAGACCGAAGATCCGGTCTGTCAGATAACCTGCGATGCCGATGGCGAAGATGCCGACGATGACCTTGTCGGTCCGGGACATCTGCTGGGCAAACAGGATCATGTGCCCCAGACCGGTGGACGCTGCGACCATCTCCGCACCGATGATGGCACGCCAGCTGTAACCCAGACCGATGCGCATTCCCACAAGAATGTCCGCCATGGCATAGGGCAGCATGATGCGGAAAAATTTCTGGCGTTCCGTGTAGCCGAACATGGTTCCTACTTCCAGAAGCTTCCGGTCACAGCCCGTAAATCCCTTGACGATGTTTAAATACATCGGGAAAAAGGAGGCCAGAACGATGATGACCGTCTTTGTAGTTTCGCCGATTCCGCACCATAAAATAAGCAGCGGAATCATGCTGAGCGGCGGTACGTTCCTGAAGAACTGCACCAGGTATTCATAGTAACCTGCGGAGGCCGGAATCATCGCCCACAGCATGCCGAAGGCAAATGCCAGGATAAAGGCGATTACAAAGCCTTTTCCGACGCGCAGGAAGCTGATCCTTAAGTCACGGAAGAGTTCACCGCTTTGCAGCATTTTGCAGAAGCTCTGGAAGACCCGCCCCGGGGACGGGAGCACATAGGAACTTAAGATGCCTGCACGGCAGACGATATACCAGACGGCAAAGACCGCAAGGATGCCGATGAATGGCGGGAAATATTTTTTAAACTTCTGATTCATCGCACTCCATCTCCTCTGTGGCAGCCCTGAACACAGTACAAAAGCTCGATCAGTTTTGCGTTTTTCCAGTCATTTCCGGTCACATAGGATTCAATAGCCGGACGACCGGATCGGCTGACAACGGAAAACGGCAGATCCTTAAAGAATCCCGGTGGAATCGGACTTGCGTCCGGCGCGGGTTCCATTGGCTCGCCAAGTGCAGCGAGAAGGCGGTTCCATGGTACGAAATGTGTGTCTTTTAATTCCAATTTATTTCCCATGTCGGCTAAGATCCGGCATGGAGTTGTGATGATCTTTTCACCGTCCGCGAGATCCGGACGTTCTGCCAGTTCTCTCGCACAGTGGATCAGGATCGGCTCAATATCCGCGATCTGGATCTCAGGCTGCAGGGAACGCACCAGAGATACCGCCTCCGGACATCTCGCGTCCGCAAAAGTTCCATCTGCATGTTCCAAAAGCTCCCGATACTTCCGAAGCACGATCTCGCCCCAGCTTTCCCGACAGACCACTCGCGTCAGGTCATGCTTTTCCAGCATCCTCTCCAGTGCCTCCACCGAGATCATCCTCTCCGATACTGGATTGATCCATAGATAAGTCAAAGTAAAACTCCTTTCAATTAGCTATAACTAACCAATATTATTCAGCATAGCAGATTAGTAGGGAAATGTCAATTGGGAATGGAGGTCTTTTATAGTTGAGGAGAATTTTAACTTGACAATTATAATACATAATGACATAATGACTATATAATAACATGTCAATAAATGCCAAGGAGGAAAGTGAATATGGCTCCTAAAACAATATTAAGCAATGAGGATCTTGGAAAAAAAATAAAAGTCAGGCGCAATGAACTTAGACTCACAATTGAAGAAGCGGCTTCGCGAGCGGGCGTAGGTGTAAAAACCTGGTGCCGCTATGAATCAGGAGGCTCTATTCGAAAAGATAAATGTAAAGGAATTTGTAAGGCTCTAAACTGGCGCAGTTTTCCTGACAATGCAGGCAGTGAGCCGGGGAAAAATTTGATTGAAGAATACAAGGGACATAAAGCATGGTCACAGTTTTTAGCAGATAACTATGGAGTTAAAGCAGCTGTGTCTTTTGCCGTAGGCAGTGATGTCCTGCTTGATTATATTGAACAGGATCTATCAGATCTTGCATCTATGCCTGTGGGTTCTCATATTGGTCAATTAAACACATCGTTTATTAAGATGGATCTTCCTGCACAGTTTCTGATGAGATATACGTATGATTTTCTTTATCAAATGAAATGTACACTTGTTCATTTGCGCAGAAGTTTAAGTACTGGGAGAATGGTTAAAGCACATACAGTTATGGAAGAACTCATTATTTATTTATGTAATGAGGAAGCAATGGCGTTTATGGAAGTCAGCGATGAACGGGTAGCAACAGATAGTAAAAATTTGGGCTATTCAGAGGACTGGGTTTTTGACATGTTTGATGATGAAGATATTATTACTTTTTTATATTCCAATAGTAATTTAGAGGAAGATCATCCGTATTTTTTCACGCATTGGAATGAACAGCAATTTTATATGGATAATGAATAAGAGATAGTGTAAGATTTAGGGAGATAGTATGAATAAAAATGATACAATGAAATGGGAAGACATTTATAAAGTCTGGAAATGGGAAATGTGTAAATTTCCTGTTTTATCAGCTCAAAAGTACTGTTTAAAAACAGAAATTTCTAAACCGCGATTTGGACCGTGTTACAGCTTCAACTGGATTGAAAAAGAAAGAAGGAATCTATTGAATCTGATGTAGCGGCCCTAACTTCAGGACGAATGGAAATTGAAGCAGGGTGGAGCAAAGGAACAATTAGAACGGCTGCCTTGTTATGTTCTTGTGAAAAGGAAGAAGAGTTTGCTGCTGTTTGGATTTGTGCATTTGTGCTTTCTTTGACGCGGGGAAGATCAGGCGGAGATGGGACTCATAGAAATGCATTTAACTTGGAATATGAGGCAGCTCCTGTGTTTGCGAGAAAATATGGCTATTGGCATTCAAATTCAAGAGAATTTTTCCCGGAATTTTATATTCCTATGGAATTGTTTTGGGAAGATAAAAAATTGTCAGTATCCGCTCTTGTAAAATTGGCAGCACTCAATGCAGCAGTGGTAATAGGAAATTATACTCCTGTTGAGTACAAAAGAATATAACCTGTTAAATATGAAAGCAGCTGAAGAAGGGAAAGCCAATAAAATTAAAATAGGAAGTGAATGTATGGATATTAAAAGGCATGTTTACCAGACATTACTCAAATGGAAAAATGACAATTGTCATACGACACTAGAGGTTAATGGTGCGAGGCAGGTAGGAAAGACGTATATCATTAACAAATTTGCAGATGAAAATTTTAGTCATAAAGTGTATATAAACTTATTTGAACTGAGCGGAGAACAGTTCATTTCCTGCTACCAAAAAGCATGCAATTGGCGGCCGGGAGAAGGACCGCGCCCTCAAGCTCCGCTACATGATGCATTTCGTCTGTTTGATGAAAATTTTTCAGACACAGAGGACACCGTTATTATCATAGATGAAATTCAAGAGTCAGCAGAAATTTATAACCGAATTCGTGAATTCACACGACAGTTTCGGTGCCGCTTTATTGTTACAGGCAGCTATCTTGGAAGAATCTATGAACCGGAATTTCGGTATTCAAGTGGGGATGTTACAAGTATTCAAATCTATACCTTATCATATGAAGAATTTCTGGAAGCAGCAGATACGGATCTATTTGAAAAATATAAGCTGCTTGGAAAAAAACTGGATTCAGTGACAGGGGCAGAATTAAAATCATGGTATGATATATATTGTCAAATTGGTGGTTATCCATCTGTTGTTCGTGAATACTTAAATTCAAAAAGTATAGAGCGAGCACGGAGTGAATTGATTAGAATCATTGATACCTTTATGAATGAATCAATTCGTTATTTTACAGATGTTCTTGACACTCAGGTATTTACGGATATTTTTCTTTCAATTTGCAGGATACTTGGCAGAGAAAAAAAGGGACTTGAAGAAGATAGTATCAGTGAAGAACTTCAAAAATTGGTAACAAGAGACTATTCCAGCAATATTAGCAAGGCAGTCTGCAACCGGGCAATTAGTTGGTTACGTTTTTGCGGCGTAATTGGATTTTGTGGGAAAATTATAGAAATGGACATTCTAAATTTTAAACCAGGATGCAGATGTTATTTTATGGATCTGGGATTAGCAAGTTATTATATGGCGCGAGTTGGGGCTGCACAAACAGAAATTGCAGGCATGCTGAGTGAAAACTTTGTATATATTAATTTGAAGAAGCGGCAGGATTTTCCAGAAGAAATTGCCTTTGAAATGCCAGCATTTGCGACTTTTAAGGGTGGAGAAGTAGATTTTGTGGTACAAGGTCTGAAGTCCTCCCGGAGATATGCAATAGAAGTGAAAACTGGAAAACACATTGGAAATACGGCAAAAAAAGTATTGGAATCGGGAAAAGCTGATTGTTTATTGTATTTGAAAGGTGATACGTTAGGGGGGCAGGAAGGAAAAATAGAGACCGTACCCATTTATCTTCTGGAAAAATTGAATTTTTAACTTGAAATCTTAGAAAGGCAGTGATATACTTTCAAACGTTGCTAAGCCCGCAAAAACCAAGGTCTTAAAGGGCTTTCGCCGATTCCCGGCGTAAGGTCATGTACTTGCAGTATATGCCTTCCGCAGCATTCGTCAGATGTACATACGAGCATGTCCGCCTGACTCATTGCTGCGCGAAAATGAATCGAGTGTTCGTGACCTTCCACTCGTAAAACAAAACTAAAGGAGAAACTGAATATGAAAAACAACGCAACAAACAGCCCGGTACTGACACTTGTATACGGGGCGGCTATCGCGGCGATCTATGTGGTGCTGACGATGGTGTTCCTGCCGATCAGCTTTGGACCGATCCAGTTTCGGATCTCTGAGCTTCTCTGCGTACTTCCGTACTTTACCCCGGCGGCAATTCCGGGACTCTTTATCGGATGCCTGCTGGCCAACTTCCTTGGCGGCGCGGCGGCTCTCGATGTGATCTTTGGAAGTATTGCGACCCTGATCGGTGCGGTAGGTTCTTACCTGCTCCGGAAAAACCGTTACCTGGTATCTGTTCCGCCGATCCTCGCGAACATGATCATTGTTCCGTGGGTGCTCCGCTTCGCATACGGTTCTGAGGACATGATCTGGTTTTCCACGATCACAGTCGGAATCGGAGAGATCCTGGCCATCGGTATTCTCGGACAGATCCTGTTATCCGTTCTGATCCGGTATCAGCATGTGATTTTTGGAAAAGCTGCAGCGTAAAATTAGTGATCCCGTATCTGTTGGATGAAAAATCCAGTAGATGCGGGATTTTTTATGGAACAGGAAATTTCGAGAAATTCCCTGTTCCATAAAAAGGCACTAACGTGCCAAAGATGCGCACTCGCGCGAAGATGTAGATTGTCGCAAGTGACCGCGCGAGGGGCTGTGAAAAAACATAGCCTATAAAAAAGAAGGGCCAAATGATTTCTCATTTTTTCACACGCCCCTTTTATATAGAAAGTGTTGCGCAGAAAAGAAAAGATCTGCGTGAATTTCGCCGCATGTTAATTTTTCCACGAGGATAGATTTTCTTTTGCTTTTGTGATATCATGTGTAAAAGACCGTGCATATTTAAACACATATCTTTTTACGTGCTTAAATGTACACAGTATAAAAATATCTAAAAATAGAGATCAAACATCCGAAAGGAGACAACGATGTATCATATCGATTTTAATAAACCAGAACACATTCACTTTATCGGAATCGGCGGAATCAGCATGAGTGGACTGGCTGAGATCCTGCTGGAGAGAGGATTCACAGTAAGCGGCTCCGATGCCCATGAATCCGAGCTCACCGATAAGCTCACCGCCCACGGCGCAAAGGTCGTCTACGGGCAGCGGGCGGAGAACATTACTGACGATATCGACGCTGTTGTATATACAGCGGCAGTCCACCCGGATAACCCGGAGTACGCGGCGGCAGCGGCGAAGAATCTGCCGATCCTTTCCAGAGCAGAGCTTCTCGGACAGCTCATGAAAAACTATGAGAAATCCATCGCCGTATCCGGTACCCACGGAAAGACAACGACGACCTCCATGCTGACGGAGATCCTTATGGACGAGAAGAAGAACCCGACGATCTCTGTCGGCGGAATGCTGGACTCTATCGGCGGCAACATCCGTGTCGGCGGTCCGGAGCTCTTCGTGACAGAGGCCTGTGAGTATACAAACAGCTTCCTGTCCTTCTTCCCGAACATGGAGATCATATTAAATATAGAAGCAGATCACCTCGATTTCTTCAAAGACATCGAAGATATCCGCCATTCTTTCCGCAAATTTGCGGAGCTTCTTCCGGAAAACGGCATCCTGATCATCAACAGCGATATCCACGACTATAAGGAGATCTGTGACGGACTTCCGATCAAGGTGATCACCGTCGGAAGTGATCCGGCAAAGAGCCACTACAGCGCCTCGGATGTGACATTCAACGAGAATGCCTGCGCGACATACACTCTCTTAGAAGACGGAAAAGCAATTGATACAATTACTCTGGGCGTTCCGGGAATTCACAATGTATACAATTCCCTGGCGGCCATCGCGGCGGCTCATGAGCTGGGAATCCGCGGCGAGGGGGTCAGGAACGGACTCTTAAAATTTACGGGCACACACCGCAGATTCGAGAAAAAAGGCATGATCGGCGGTGTGACCGTCATTGATGACTACGCGCATCATCCGCAGGAGATCGCGGCAACTCTGGCAGCGGCGAAAAATTACCCACACCGTGAGATCTGGTGCGTCTTCCAGCCGCATACATATACGAGAACCAAGGCGCTGATGGAGGACTTTGCGAAGGCGTTATCCACAGCGGACCATGTTGTTCTCGCGGACATCTATGCAGCCCGGGAGACGGATAATCTGGGAATCAGCTCCGGGACATTGGCGGAAAAGATCGCTGCGCTGGGGACGGATACCCACTATTTCCCGAGTTTCGATGCGATCGAGACATTTCTTCTTGAAAATTGTGTCAACGGCGACCTGTTGATAACTATGGGGGCCGGAGATATTGTAAAAGTGGGCGAAAAGCTCCTTGGACAGTAAGTTATCCACATTATCCACAGAGTTTTCAACAGAATCCTGTTGAATACCCTGTGGATTTTTTGATTTACATAACTGTAAATTTGAAAATGCCGGAAAGTAGGGAAAAATAAGGAAAAACGGGAATTTTTCGAGTTTTATTGATAATTATGTAACGCATTTATCCACGTTATCCACATTATCCACAATCAGCGCAGTGGATAATTCCGGCTATTTCATTTTTTGTGGGGGTATGTTATGATATTTCAAGATGAGAAGAGATAACGAGTGTGCCGGAAAGTGCGGTGCTGCCCGGAAAACTGAAAATGTGAGACGTAAGTGGCCGATGGAGAGAACGACCGATAGGGCAGAAGGCGGATATATCAGGCAGATTTGAAATGGAACGTGAACATAAAGGGTGAAAAAAGAATGGGTTTAGGCTACAAAAACAACATAAATGCGGCAGTGACCGCCGTTTCCAATACATTTATTGACGAATACATGGGGACAGCCAGCGGAGAATATGTAAAGGTGTACTTATATCTTCTGCGCCACGCCGGGGAAAGTGTGGAGATCCCGGATATCGCGGACGCTTTGAACCACACAGAGGCAGATGTCCGCCGTGCCCTGGCATACTGGGAGCGCGCCGGTGTGCTTGCACCGGAGAAAGAGGAAACGGTGGTGAGTGAATCTGCGGTTACGAGAGAAAACATGACAGACACCGGATACATGGCACCGGAATCACGGAGAAATTACGGGGATACTGATGTGGAGGGAAGAATGCCGGAAGAGACTATGGCGGACAACGGAAAACAGCCGCAGAGCAGCGACCGCGGCATGGCGAAGCAGCAATCCGGAACCCCGGATATCCCGGACGCCGGCAACAGCTACGACCGAATGAAGCGTCTGTCGGCAGATGAAGAATTCTCTGCTCTCCTCTACGCGGTCCAACAGTATCTCGGAAAGACGTTCAGCGCCATCGAGTGCGAGAAATTCGCCTATTTCTATGACGTTCTCCACATGTCCTGCGAGCTTCTGGAATACCTGGCGGAATACTGCGCTGAGGGCGGCCACACCAGCATCCGTTACATAGAAAAAGTGGCGCTGAACTGGTATCAGGCCGGGATCCATACCCGCGACGAGGCGAGAGAGCACTCCACGAGATACTCAAAAGACACCTCCGCAGTCATGAAAGCCTTCGGCATCATGGGCCGGAACGCCGGAACCGCGGAGCAGGAGTTTATGCGCCGCTGGTTCAAAGAGTTCGGCTTTGACGCTGCGATCGTCACGGAGGCATGCAACAGGACGCTCACAGCCACGGGAGCGGCGAGCTTCCCATATGCCGACAAGATCCTCACAGGCTGGAAGGAAAACGGCGTGCGGACCTTACAGGACGTTGAGGCCTTAGATAAACTTCGTCAGGAGAAACAGGCGAAAAAATCCGGCGCGGCATCGAGACAGACCCGGAACACATCGACAAACCGGTTCAACAACTTTGAACAGCGGTCCTACAATTACGATGATTATGTCTGGGATGACATAAAGAACAGAAAATAACGGTCAGTCGGTCCGCACCTTGATGCATGGACCGCAAGAGTTACTGTGTACGGGGAATAAGTTCTCTGAATGGAAACTCGTAAAAAATGCAGGAAAAAAGGAGGCAGTGCGGATGGCACTCAGTAATTCCCAGTACGACGCGATCATGCGTGTCTACAATCAGAGACAGTTTCAGGACAAGCGCGAGCAGGATAAGCGGATCGCGGAAGTGTACGAGAAAGTTCCACAGGTAGAGGCACTGTCCGACGAGATTGCGGCGACTATGGCTCAGGCGGCGAGAAAGATCCTCGCCGGTAACCGCACGGCAGCGGATCAGTTGAAAAAAGACGCGGAATTTTTAAAAGAGCAGAAAGCGGTCTACTTAAAACAGAACGGATACCCAACAAACTATCTGGAACTCCAGTATGTCTGCCCGGACTGTAAGGATACGGGATACACGGACGGAAAAAAATGCCACTGCTTCAAGCACATGGAGATCGAGATCCTGTACGACCAGTCGAATATCCGCGAAGTTCTGGAACGGGAGAATTTCGACACACTTTCCATGGCATACTACGACAGGGATCATGTGGACGAAAAGACAGGGATGACCGTTTACGACTATATGTCCAGGGTGATCAGGGAATGTAGGGAATATGTGGAAAACTTCAAAAATGAGAAAGGAAGTATCCTGTTCACCGGAAATACTGGCTGTGGAAAGACATTTCTGAGCAACTGTATTGCGCGGGAGCTGATCCGAAGATATTTTTCTGTGGTCTATCTCACGGCAACGGATATGTTCGACATTCTGGCAGGAAGCCGTTTCAATGGAGGCGATGACGATGAGGCGAAGGACCGGGCGTCCTATATTCTGGATTGTGACCTTCTGATCATCGACGACCTTGGAACTGAATTGATCAATACATTCACGGCATCCCAGATGTTTTACTGTGTCAATGAGCGGCTGAACCGAAATAAGGGAACGATCATCTCCACAAACCTGACACTTGGCGAGCTTCAGGACGCGTTCACGGAGCGCGTGACCTCAAGGATCATGAGCCGGTATAAGATCATACCATTGATCGGGGATGACCTCCGTCTCGTGCGCAGAGGATTTATGCGCAGAGGATAATAAAACGTGCCGGGATAGCCGGAGAAAAAAGGAAAATCTCGTCGGAGACGGCCGGAAATCCGGTTGACGGGGCGGGTGGATGGTGCTATAAATGAAATGTATGTACGCTGCAAAAATGGGGAACCGGGTAAATGCCGTGAAGAACAGGCAGCCCGGAGAGCGGCGGATAAAAATATCAAATAATGAGTAGAAAAAACAGGGAGGAACAGGAATGCTGTACGAAGAAAAGCAGATTGAGACAATACCGGTTGGACCTTTAGGTCTGATTCCGCTGAAAAGCTGTGAGGATCTGGGTAAAAAGGTAGATGCCTGGCTGGTCGAGTGGAGAAAAGAAAGAGAGAGCGAGCATAAGACCACGATCGCTTTTGCTGGATACCAGAAAGATTCCTATATTATCGGCGCAAAGACTCCGCGTTTCGGCTCTGGTGAGGCAAAGGGAGAGCTGACAGAGTCTGTCCGCGGTGATGACCTCTATATTATGGTAGATGTCTGCAATTATAACATGACATACACGATGAACGGATTAAAGAACCACATGTCTCCGGATGACCACTATCAGGATTTAAAGCGTGTGATCGCAGCCGTAGGCGGAAAGGGCAGAAGGATCAATGTGATCATGCCGTTCCTCTATGAGAGCCGCCAGCACAAGAGAACGGGCCGTGAGTCCTTAGACTGCGCGATGGCGCTCCGCGAGCTCGTCGACATGGGCGTTGAGAACATCATTACGTTCGATGCGCATGATCCGCGCGTCCAGAATGCGATCCCATTAAAGGGCTTTGAGACGGTACAGCCGATCTACCAGTTTATCAAATACCTGTTAAAGAACGAGAAGGAGCTTGAGATCGACAGTGACCACATGATGGTCATCAGCCCGGATGAAGGCGGTATGGGACGCGCAGTCTTCTTCGCAAATGTTCTCGGACTGGATCTCGGTATGTTCTACAAGAGACGTGATTACACAAAGATCATCAACGGCCGCAACCCGATCGTTGCCCATGAGTTCCTCGGCGCAAGCGTGGAGGGCAAGGACGTGATCATCGTTGACGATATGATCTCCTCCGGCGAGAGCATGCTCGACACCGCAAAAGAGTTAAAGAGAATGAAGGCAAGAAAGGTCTTCATCTGCACGACATTCGGTCTCTTTACAGGCGGATTAAAGAAATTTGATGAGTACTACGAGAATGGCATCATCGACCGCGTCCTGACGACGAACCTTGTTTATCAGACACCGGAGCTGCTCTCAAAACCGTACTATATCAATGTTGATATGAGTAAGTACATTGCTCTTATCATCGACAACTTAAACCACGACGCATCCTTGAGCGATCTCTTAAACCCGACAGGAAGGATCAACCGCCTGTTGGCGAAGTACCGCGCCGGGGAGAGATAAGAATATTGGCAGTGAACGAACCGCAGTGAATTAGAAATTATGTGACCATATAAGAATGCCTGTCCTTTACCGGAAATTTTCCGGAGAAGGACAGGCACTTCTTTATTTCTGGGACTCTTATGAAAGATTCAGCTTTCATCATAGTGACATTGCGATGAGATATGGTACTTTTTGATCTTATATTGCAGGCAGCGCCTTGAGATGTCAGGATATTCGGCTGTTTTGGCCCGATAACCGGAACAGTATTGGAAACAGGAGATACTGAAAATCCCTTGGAAAATGAAGTGGGAAAAAACATTAGACTAGTTCACGAATCACCCGTGCTACGAGTGTACGGGAAAGAAGGACTGGTTTTTGGGTCAGAGCCTGGATGCGCTCCTTCATTTCGATGGTGTATCCGATGCAGTCTAAAAGGATCAGATCTGTATCGGCGGGGATCTCCTTTGATGCTGCAAAAACAGCGAGAGGATCGCCGTATGGGGATACAGAGGTCACGTGGAGAGAGTCACAGCAGTCTTTCCATTTTCCGGGCATCTGTGCCTCCTGCTCCTTTGTAGGAATGATGACAGACAGATTTTTCACGCCGATGGCCGGGATCAGTCCCTTTAAGATATGGTCAGGGAAGATAAGGGGGACATTGGAGCGAAATTCAGCCGGAAATTCTCCGGTGCAGAGGAAAAGGATCAGGGAAACACCCTGCTGTTCGAGATCGTCAATGCAAAGCTGCAGGCGGGGAAGAATGTAGGATTCTCCGAATGTCGCTGAGGTTCCGTCCGTAAGCCTGGACACAAGGACATTTTCACCGGGACGCGGAACAAACTTTGCGATCTCTTCCTTTGAAAGTCCGTCCAGTGCTCCGGCCTGAATGATCTCAACCGAGTCTCCGAGGATGGGCTGGATCTCAGGAATCAGGTCAACTCTGGGGGACTGGCCGACAGTAATCGCGCCGATTTTTTTCATAGTGATACCCCTTTCAGAATCATTGGTTTGAGGGCTGCCTGTGGCAGTCCACAGGTACATGATACCTTTACTTAGATATCATCAATATATCACATCTGCAGCCTCAAAGCCAGATAAACATTGTGCTTCCCATCTATCAATCCACATTTTTCGTATATTTCTGTCTCTTCCGGACGAACGTTGACGGTGTCATTCCGAGGCTCTCTGCAGCCTCACGGACATTTCCATATTTCTCGTAGGCGTGATTGATATATTCAAGCTCCAGCTCTTCCATAGCGGTTTTCAGGTCCTTTACAGGGTCGAGGACTCTGGACTTTGTCTCCGGGCGATCTTCTACTGTGAATAAGTGGAGAGCATCGGGACCGATCTCATCCTCGTTGCTGATGATGACAGCCCGCTCAATAATGTTTCTGAGCTCACGGATATTTCCGGGCCAGCTGTAGTCCTGCATCATCTTGACGGAAAGAGGGGAGAGGTATTTTTTAAAATCATATTTTCGGTTTAAAGTCTGTAAAAAGAGCTGCGCCAATGGAAGAATGTCATCCGGACGTTCCCTGAGCGGCGGGATATGGACCGGGAAGATCATCAGACGGTAGTAGAGATCCTGGCGGAACGTCTTCTGCTTTACCATCTCCTCGAGATCACGGTTTGTAGCGGCAAGGACCCGGACATCCACTTTTACCGGCTTTCTTCCGCCGATCCGCTCAAATTCCTGTTCCTGCAAGACGCGCAGAAGTTTTACCTGCATATCGAGGGGCAGTTCTCCTACCTCGTCGAGGAAGATCGTTCCGGTGTTCGCCAGTTCGAACAGACCCATTTTTCCATTTTTGTCAGCTCCCGTGAATGCACCTTTTTCATATCCAAATAACTCACTTTCTACCAGATTGGCAGGGATCGCGCCACAGTTTACTTTGATAAACGGTTTATTTTTTTCTGGCGCTGTGCTGATAAATATATTTCGCAAAGACTTCTTTTCCGACTCCGGTTTCACCGAACAGGATCACGGTTGTATCAAGGGGCGCTACCCGGTCGATCATGGACAGGACCTTTTCGGTTCTGGAGTCCTCCACCACCATACTGCATTGATTCCGGTGGCTCGTTCGGATTCTTAAAAGCTCTTCCCTCAGGAGATTTCCCTCGGTTTTCAGATGTGTGGTCTCTTCCTTCAGGTGGTAGAGCTCAGTGATGTCGCGCACGTTCGTGATCACCAGAACGATTTCATTCTTATTGTTAAAGATTGGACTGCTTGTGATAAGCGCCCGTTTTGCGGTCTTAAATTCCTGCTGGATCGTGATCGGCCGCTTCTGCTCCATCGCCATCAGCGTTCCGGAAGCGGAGATCGTTCCATTTTTTACAAGCTCCCTCATGTTGACGCCTAATACCTCGGACACCTTCAGTCCGGAGATCGTAAGATAGGAGCGGTTTACTTTCAAAGTATTTGCCTGACCGTCCGTGATGTAGATCCCGTCAAAGGAATGTTCAATTACAGTGTCCAGCAGTTCATTGCTAAACACTGCTTCATTTGTTTTTGTATATCCCATATGTAATTCCCCTACCTAATTTGATCAGTATTGATTTGAAAATTCCAACCTTCATTGTACCATATTGTTAAATAAATATCTATACAGAAACTCATGGCAGTTCTTTAAAAAAGTAACTGAGCATGTTCTTAGCATGGTCTTTACACTCCGAAAACTATGTGTTGACTGATGCGTGTTTGAGGGTATGACAACACAAAACCGGCAGACCTGTGGGTGGTCTGCCGGGAAAAGGGGGTATTGGAGGTTATTTCAATATTTCAACTATAAAAGGAGATTTTATTCTGTCTGTGTGTTTAATGCTTTTTCCGGAACCTCAACGCTCTTGAAATGTCCGTAGATCAGAACGTAGAGGATAACGCCGACTGCGAGTCCCCAGCTTGCGCCTTTGATTGCGAGAACAGCTGCCATAACACCGGCGAGTCCGCGCTCGGAATCTGTGTGGATCATACTAAGCCCGATCTGGCAGCAGACAAAGCCCTGCACGATAAGAGTCAGAGACAAAGCTGCCGGAAGGATCGGCTGTACAAAAGATGCAACCGGAACAAGGGCAACACAGATAAAGGTGGACCAACGGAATGTACCGACTCCGCTGAAAATGGAATCCATTGCTTTTCTGCCATCCTTGTAACGTTCGGATACAGCAGCAGTAACGGCTGCCCAGAGCGGACCGCAAAGGCTCGGATACGGGCAGATAAACGCCTGAATGATGTTTCTGATCGCGCTGATGATGTTGGAACGGTTCGCGTTGAAGTCGATATGCTCATCGGTACGGACTTCCTCAGCACTGCGGATCAGCTGCTCGCTGGAAACGAAATCGCCAAAAGCGATGATGTAAACGGCAATGGCGGTCGGGATAACAGAAATGATCTTTCCGATGCTCGGGAAACCGATCGCGAACGGGCTTAAGGTATTCCAGATGATCGCGAAATCCGGAATCTTGATAATTGAACCAAGAACCAGATTCGGTGCCGGAAGCTCACCGGAGAGAGGTCCTACGATCACGGCTACGATGACCGCCGGCAGCATGCCGAAGTTGCCGACCATGTACCAGAGTTTATTTTTTGCCTTCATCTTCTTAAATAAAAGAGAGAAGAGAAGGAAGTATGCAAAGATGGAACCGACGAGAACGGTTACCGGATAAAGACCGGCACGTCCGCCTGCTTTGAATTCACCCATGATCGCAGAGAAGCCTGCGCCGAGGAGAATTCCGGATTTGATCGCATTCGGGATCGCACCGATGATCCTACTTGCAAGACCGGTGATTCCCATGAAGAGGAAGATCAGTCCGACAACGAGCTGCAAGGCGATCATGGTCTGTACACGCTCAGGTCCCTGCTCTGTGAGCGTTAAAAATGCAGTTACAAGGGGAATTGCCGGTGTGATCCATCCCGGTACAACTGGATCTCCTAATAAAGAGTGGAGATTGTAGAAGAAACCGTTGATGATGACCATGCTCCATGCGACTTCGTAAGGAACACCTAAGAGCTCCTGAAGAACCGGAATCGCACCGAGACAGGTCGCACACATTAAGATCGCCTGGAGACATTCGGAAATTTCCCAGCGATAATGGATAAACGGGATCCGGATCTTAAATGGACCGGCCGGAATAAAGGGCTGTTCTTTGCCATTTTCACGATGTAAGGCCATATGTGTAACTCCTATCATACATTATGGAAGTGCAGTCCCGTACTGGAAGACGATCAGAAACTGAAAGGCCGGTACAGGACTGATGGTTCATCCTGCCGTATCCCGAGGGCACCGGACTAACGGCAGGGAGTTCGCCGTTTACTCATAGGAACAGTGGAACCGCTCCTCGTAAACTTTCTTTAATTCGTCGCGGAAATTCGGGTGGGCGATCTCGATCAGAGCATGCGCACGCTGTTTTAAGGTCTTTCCGGATAATTTTGCTATACCATATTCCGTGATGACGTAATCCACGTCATTTCTGGAGGTTGTAACGGCTGCGCCTTCGTCAAGCAGCGGAACGATCTTGGAAACGGTTCCCTTCGCGGCTGTGGACGGGAAGGCGAGAATGGAACGGCCATTCTTTGCCATGGCAGCACCGCGGACGAAATCTACCTGACCTCCGACACCGGAGATCTGGGTATATCCGATAGTCTCGGAAGCGGCCTGTCCCATCAGGTCGATCTGGACGCAGGAGTTGATGGAGACAATGTTGTCTTCCTTCATGACAACGACCGGATTGTTTACATAATCAACCGGATACATCTCAACATCCGGATTGTTGTTGACGAAATCGTAAAGTCTCTTTGTACCCATTAAGAAGTTTGCGACAAACTTGCCGACATGGGTCTTTTTCTTTGCGTTCGTGATAACACCTTTTTCAACCAGTTCCACAACGCCGTCGGAGAACATCTCAGAGTGGATGCCGAGGTCTTTCTTTTCTGTTAAGAAGAGAAGAACAGCGTCCGGAATTGCGCCGATCCCAAGCTGAAGGGTATCACCGTCATGGATCAGGGATGCGCAGTTTGCGCCGATGGCGCGCTCCACATCGCCGATCTTCGGCGGAGCGAGTTCAATGATCGGGGCATCATGCTCCACGATCGCGGCAATATTTGCGTCTGATGCATTGATGCAGCTGTCACCGCCGGTTCTCGGGAGCTCATGGTTTACCTGAACGATTACGCTTTTTGCGGCTCTTGCTGCAGGAAGTGTGTAGTCGATGGAAATTCCGAGACTCATGTTTCCGTTTTCATCCGGCGGAGTAGCCTGAACGAGCGCTACATCGACCGGGAGACTTCCGTTTGTAAATAATGACGGAATGCGGTAGAAGAAGCACGGAGTATAGTCACCGCGACCCTCTGCGACTGCTTTTCTTGTAGTGCCGCCAACGAAAAGAGCGTTGTGGCGGAAATGGGATTCCATTCCCGGCTGTGCATAACCGGCTTTTCCCATAGCGACCATGTGGACGATCTCCACATCGTGGTAGCTTTCCGCATTTGCAACCATTGCGTCTACCAGATAGGACGGCTCTCCGCAGGCATGACCGATCACGACGCGGTTGCCGGATTTAATAAGCTCCACTGCCTTTTCGGCAGTGGTGAGCTTAGATTTATATTCGTTTTCCCAACTCATGGAAGATACCTCCCGTTATTATTCTGTGATTTTCGCGATATCTTTTGCAAGTTTCTTCTTCATTGCGAGGTTGCCCTGACGGGAGATCATAATTCTCTGAGCCTGCGGGGAACCTGCGCCGTGCATGGACTCTGTGCGGTATCCGACAGCGGCTGCGCCAAGAGTCAGGTTCTCGATGAGTCTCATGATGCGGAGACGGTTTTCTGTGGAAACAGCGTTTACACCGCGGAAATATTTGTCAACATACTTGCCAAGGAACGGATCCTTTAAGTCTTTCTCGGACGGTGCGGTAACCATAAGACCACCGGCGATATCCTCTGCGAGACGAGCGATCTCGTACGGGAATCTTGTAACATTCTGCTTGCAGACGTTTGCGAGAAGAAGGTCGATCAGGTAGTTGCCGGATTTTGTCGGACGGCCCTCTGCGGAGCATGCGATACCACAGCAGTAAAGGGTCTCATTTAAGTGAGTCATCTCAATGAGCTTGTCCTTGATATGGGATGCCTTCTGAGCACCGTTGAAGTCTGCGGCAACGGCAGCAGCACCGATCAGGACATCACCGACACCAACCTTACATCCGCCGTAGGATTGTCTGTGGTAGCCTGCGAAACGCTCAACCAGAACACCTGCGAACTCATTCTCGCCGTTTAAGAAGATACGGTCATTCGGTACGAATACATCATCGAAGATTACGAGAGCCTCTGTTCCGCCGAACTGGGAGTTTCCTACATCGATCTCGCTGCCTTCAAGCTTTCTTGTATCACAGGACTGACGGCCGACGATCATGAAGATGCCCTTTGCGTCTGTCGGAACTGCGAATGCAACTGCGTAGTCCTTGTCGTCCTCGCCCATCGCCTGTGTCGGCATTACGATAACCTCGTGAGAGTTTACGAAACCTGTCTGGTGAGCTTTCGCGCCGCGGACAACGATTCCGTCCGGTCTTCTCTCAACGACTCTTAAGTAAAGATCCGGATCTGCCTGTAAGTGCGGCGGAAGGGAACGGTCACCCTTCGGGTCTGTCATAGCGCCGTCAACGGTGTAGTCATGCTCCTGAACGTACTGGAGGAATTTCTTGAAGTTCTCATGGTAATGTGTTCCGTACTTTTCATCTGTCTCATAGGTTGTGCTGTAAACGGCGTTGAACGCGTCCATGCCGACACAGCGCTGGAAACAGGCTGCGGTCTTCTGTCCACAGAGTCTCTGCATTTTAACCTTTTTGATCAGGTCATCGGTGCTCTGATGGATATGTGTGAAACGGTTGATGGTCTCACCTGTAAGAATGGATTTTGCAGTCATTAAGTCTGCGTACTCCGGATCCTGAGCCAGATCGTAGGTTGCTTTTACAGAGTTTAAGGACGGACGGAGGATCGGATCGTCAACTGGATTTTCGATCTTCTTACCAAACATATAAACCTGAAGATTCAATTTTCTCATGCTCTCTACATACTGTTCGCCTGTCATTAATGCCATAACACATGTTCCCTTCGCAGCCATTTTCGTTGCGGCTGCATCCTTTCCTGATAAGTTTTTGTGAGTAGCTGCTATACATCCGAAGGACTTCTGGTTTGCAGGTCCTTTTTGGAATTCATAAGCTCTTGTGTTCCGTTTTCGGAACTGACCTACTATAAAGCAATCCATGTGCCAAAGTTACAAAAGCGGGAGGGAGATTTTTGGGAAATTTATTTTTTTCGGGAGATAACCAGAAAGAATATATTAAGGAAGAAAAGAATGACAGGAAATAAAAATAAAAAAAGAAATGAAATATGATTGAACAGAATCCTAACGGAAGTAACCGGAGATCCGGGACCAGAACAGGGATTTTCTCACCGATTTCCGGAAAAATCTGTTGCATAAATGAAATAAATTGTCATTTGTTGCAAAAACGCAACAGAAAGGCACCGGGATATGGAATGAGAATCACTGAGATAAAGAAAACTGGAATATGGCACGCGGATGAAAGGCCTGAAAACCGGGCAGTTCGTGGACGGACGATCCGGTTCCCTGAAAACCGAGGTGATTGGCATAAAAATTGCTCATAACTAAGGACAAAGAATTCGGAGCGCTGTGTGTGTTCCGGATTCGGAACAACGAAAAAGACCCCGGTCTTTCGAGGGCAGATCAGGAGGTATCACAATGATAGAAAGAATCGATGAAGTATTGGAAAAGAAGGTCCGTCCGGCGCTGTTATCCCATGAGGGCGACGTGCAGATCGTAGAGTACGCAGATGGAGTTTTAAAGATCCGCCTGACCGGACACTGTTCCGGATGTCCGTCAGCGAGACTGACAACGGAGGAACTGATTGCGGCAGAGGTCCAGAAAGAGATCCCGGAGGTGAAGGAGGTTGTTCTCGTCAATGAGATCAGCCCGGAGCTTCTGGATTTCGCGAGAAAGCTTCTGAACCATAACCATGAAGCGCAGGAACGCATATGAGGATCGGCATCAAATACTGTGGCGGCTGCAATCCTGTATACAACAGGGGACGGCAGGTAAAACGCCTGCAGGAACAATATCCAGAACATGAGTTTGACTTTGCAGCCGGGGACATGAAAGAATGCGAGATCGGACTTGTTGTCTGCGGCTGCGTCCGGGCCTGTGCGTCAGTGGATGGGCTTACACCAAAGAAAAAGCTGTTTCTTCTCCCGACGGAGCGGAGCTTTTCTGAGGTAAAGACGTATCTGGAGCAGGACAGGGAAGCGAAAAAGAACGCGGAAGTTTGCGGCAGAAAAGACGCGGTGCCGGAAGAAGAGACAGACAGTAGAATCCATGTTCGCATCGGTGACACGGCAGAGGTTACAAAGACTTTCTTTAAGGATGACGTGGACAGGTTTGCAGCGCTCACCGGAGATTACAGCAGACTTCACACGGATGCGGAATTCGCGAAAAAAACGCCTTACGGAAAGCCGGTGGTTCACGGTGTTCTGGCGGCAAGCCTGATCTCAACGGTGATGGGCACGAAGCTTCCGGGTGAGGGGACTGTCTTTATCGAAGAGCAGGTGCGGTTTTTGAAGCCTGTTTTTTACGGGGATATGATCACCGCAAGGGTGACATTTACAGCCTGTAAGGAACGGGAGGACGGTTACATCGGGACGTTTTCCGGAGTGTGTGAAAACCAGGATCATGAGACGGTGGTATGGGCAGAATGCAGACAGTTCATGTCGAAGGAGCTGTTTTTATGTAATTAGGAAATTCCGAGGAATTCCCTGTTACACAAAAGGCACAATCTTTTTGATGCAATGAGACAAGAGATATTTCATGGCAGAGATCAAAAATATAAAGAATCAAGCGAGGGCAAATACAATGACAAATCTTGAAAAATACAACAAAATTTTTATCGGAATGTTTCACAAGACAGAGGAGGAGCTTCCGGGCTTAAAGTACCGCGGAATTCCGCTCTGGGATTCGATCGGACATATGGATCTCGTAGGGGAGCTGGAAGAGGCGTTTGATATTCATATGGATACGCCGGATGTTCTGGACTTCACGTCCTATGAAAAGGGAAAAGAAGTTCTTGGGCGCTACGGGGTAACGATTGAATAATCCATATCCGGACCGGATCTTCCGGATCGTGGAACCGGTGACGGAGAGCAACTGCTATGTGATCCGGGAAGAGGACAAATGTATGATCATCGATCCGAACGATTTTACAGCGATCCGGGAACTGCTGCAGAAATTGGGCCTGATGCCGGGGCTGGTCCTTCTGACCCATGAACATTGTGACCACATCGGCGGATTAAATGAACTCCGGAGGACATATCCGGTGACAGTGGCGGCAACGGAGGCCTGCAGCGCGGGAATCGGGAACCAGACGAGAAATATGTCCCGCATGATGGAGACATTTTTGTACTTTAAAAGCGGGGAAAAGAAATTTGTACATTATCCGCCGTTTCAGTGCCGGAAGGCGGATCTGACATTTACGGACCGGATCTGTTGCAAATTTGCAACAAGGCAGCTGGAGCTGATCCCGCTTCCGGGGCATACCCCCGGGAGTATGGTGATCCGATATGACGGATGTATCTTTTGCGGGGACTATCTTCTTCCTGGGGACAGGGTCGTTACGAGGCTGCCGGGAGGAGATGGGGACGCATATGAAAAATACGCGAAACCCTGGCTGAAAACGATTCCGGATGGGACATGGATCTTTCCGGGACACGGAGAGCCGTTCCGGATGAACAGGGAGGTGAGGGAATTTCATGAATTATGAAGAGCTTTTAAAACGCGGCCCCTATGAGCTGGGAGCGGAGGAGAAGAAAAAAATCTATGCGGATATGCTCAGTGAGCTGACAGACAGCCACAGAAACCGGTGCCTGATCTATGACTGGTGCTGCAGTGCGCTGGGGGATGTGTCGGGAAGCCAACGGAGAGAAGAAGAAATTCCCATGGTTCCGGTATCCATGTTTAAGGAGATGGAGCTTCGAAGCGTTCCCACAGGAGCTGTGTTTAAGACGGTGACTTCTTCGGGGACTACGGGACAGAAGACCTCAAAGATCGTTCTGGATGAGCGGACCGCAGCCTGGCAGCAGCAGACGCTGCAGCGGATCATGGCCGATTTTATCGGGGAAAAGCGGATTCCGATGCTGATCATCGACGCGCCGAATGTCCTGCGGGACCGGGCGCTGTTTTCAGCGAGGGGAGCCGGGATTCTGGGATTTTCGATCTTCGGGTCAAAACGCTGTTACGCGCTGAAGGAAGATATGTCTCTGGATCTTGAGACTGTGGAGGCATTTCTTGAGAAGGCCGGTGACGGACCGGTCCTTGTGTTTGGGTTTACCTATATGGTCTGGAAATATTTTTATGAGCCGTTGAAAAGATCGGGTCACAGGCTTCATCTGGAACATGGTTTCCTGATCCATGGCGGCGGCTGGAAGAAGCTGACGAAGGAGGCGGTGTCCGCAGAGAAATTCCGGGACGGACTCCGGGAAGTCTGCGGGATCCTCGATGTACGGAATTACTACGGAATGGCGGAGCAGACCGGCTGCATCTACATGGAATGCGAGTGCGGTCATCTGCATGTGAGTAGCTATTCGGATGTTCTGATCCGAAATATGGAAGACTTTTCCTGTTGCAAAAATGGAACAGAAGGCGTGATCCAGGTCCTGACACCGATGGCCTGGTCCTATCCGGGCCATTCGGTGCTGACGGAAGATAAGGGCATGATCGTTGGAGAGGATGACTGCCCATGCGGAAGAAAAGGAAAATATATTAAGATCACGGGCAGAATCCCAAAGGCGGAAATCCGGGGCTGCAGCGATACGTTTGAGACAGGAAAAGAGCTTCGTGGGGAGAATGAGGCGGTCACTCTTTTAGCAGGTGAGATGGAGATCACATCGGTACCGGAAATCCCGTTTGAGGAGACCACCATGGAGTTTCTATCGGCACTCTCAGAGCGGATCCGGGAACTTCCGAGAATGTTGTCCGGAGAGGAAATGCGTTCTCTCGGATTCTGGCTCAGGCGTTCCAACCTCGAAAGCTATAAAAAACGGTATGAAAACTGTGGTTTCCGGCTTGGGCTGGGACAAACATTTCATATTGCGCCGTCGAATGTTCCGCTTCTGTTTGTATACACGATGGCAATCGGATTGCTGGCAGGAAATTCCTGCCGGGTGCGGGTGTCGGCGCGAAGAAACACGGAAAGCGAAAAGGTCTGTGAGCTGATCGATGAGCTTTTGGGACTGCCGGAATTTCAAGCTCTGAAACGACGGATCTCCATCGTCACATACGGGAGGGAAAACCGGGAGGCAACGGAGAAATTCAGCAGAGAGTGTGACGGCCGGGTGATCTGGGGCGGTGATATGACTGTGGAAGAGATCCGGAAGATTCCGATCGGCCCGTCAGCGTCGGAGGTCGTCTTTCCGGATCGCGCGTCCATAGCTGTGTTTGACGCGGATGCCGTTCTTGCCCTGTCGGAAGAGGGGCTGGCAGAGACGGCAATGCGTTTTTACAACGACACCTTCAGCATGGATCAGAACGCCTGCGCGTGTCCTCGGGCAGTATTCTGGAGGGAGAGCTGTCTAAAGACGGGAGAAGTGGCGGCCGGGCGATTCTGGCAGGCACTTGCCCAGACTGCGAAGCGGTATGGGCTCACAGAGCACAAGGTCAGCGTGAAATATGGTGATCTGTGGAAGCTGGCAGCAGGCGGGGCGCGGATCGTGAAGGTCAGAAAATTCGAGAACAGACTTTATGTCACGGAAATGAAGGATATCCCCGGAACAGCCTCGGAACAAAGGATGCGGTTTGGAAGCTTTCTGGAATATCATATGAAAAACGGAGAAGAATGGATCTCTGCCGTGTCCGAAAAAACACAGGCCCTGGTTTATTTCGGCGTGGAGAAGCAGAAACTCCGTGAATGTGTTCTGCATCACAGGCTTCGCGGTACCCATCAGATCGTCCCTGTGGGGCAGACACTATGGATGGATCTGGTTTGGGACGGAAAGGACATGATCCAGCTTCTGTCCCGGACGATCCGGTAGGGCAGAAAGGAGTGCCGGATGAATTTTATTGAAAGAAATGATCAATTTTCAGAGAATCTGATGCTTGCGGATGATCAGGGAAACCGGATCACCTACGGAGAATTTGAGAAGATATATGAGGAACGATCAAAATTTCTGGAGGAGGGAAGGCTTGCGTTCCTGTATTGTAGGAATACCGTCGGAGCAGTTCTTTATTACAGGAGCTGTCTTAGGAATCATGTGGTTCCTCTGCTTTTAGAGCATCGAATGGACCGAGAGCTTTTAAGGACACTGATCGGGACCTATGAGCCGGATTATCTGATCGGAATGCCGGAGGACCTTACAGGAACGGATGGAACGGTACTGGAGGGCTCGGAGTGCTTTGGTTATCAGCTTGCAAAGCGGGATGCCAAACGGAAAACGGGGCTGAATCCGGAGCTTGCGCTTCTCCTTACGACCTCCGGCAGCACGGGAAGCCCGAAGCTTGTAAGACAGAGCCGGAAAAATGTTACGTCAAATGCGGAGTCGATCGCGGAATATCTGGAGCTTGATCCGACAGAACGTCCGATCACAACGCTGCCGATGAACTACACGTATGGGCTTTCGATCATGAACAGCCATTTTCAGGTGGGAGCAGCTGTGCTGCTGACAGAGCATACGCTGTTTGAGCGGGAGTTCTGGGATTTTTTCCGGGAGCAGGGAGCAACTTCCTTTGGCGGCGTCCCTTACACCTATCAGATCCTGAAGCGACTTGATTTCTTTAAAATGGAGCTGCCGTCCTTACGGACGATGACGCAGGCAGGAGGCAAGCTTCCGGTGAATCTGCATCGGGAATTTGCGGAATATGCGATGTCCACAGGACGAAAATTCATTGTCATGTACGGGCAGACAGAGGCGACGGCGAGAATGAGTTACCTTCCCGCAAAGGATGCCATCAGAAAATGCGGCAGCATGGGAATCGCGATTCCGGGCGGAAAATTCCGGATCATGGAGGATGCTTCGACGGAGATTAAAGAGCCGGATACGGTAGGAGAACTTGTGTATAGCGGTCCGAATGTCACGATGGGATATGCGGAATGTGCGGCGGATCTTGAAAAGGGAGACGAGCGCGGAGGTGTTCTGTTTACCGGAGATATGGCAAAGCGCGATGCAGAGGGATATTACTATATTACCGGACGGAAAAAACGGTTTTTGAAGATGTATGGAAAGCGCGTCAATATGGACGAGATCGAGCAGCTTCTTCGCGGCCGCTATGAGGGCGTGGAGCTCGCCTGTACCGGAGAGGATGACCGGATGCGGATCTATATGGAAGGAATGGATCCGGCATCCTGTGAGGAGGCAGCGGAGTTCCTGACAGAGAAAACAGGACTTTACCCGGGAGGTGTCCGGGTTCTTCCCATCGACAAGGTACCGAAAACTGAGTCCGGAAAAACGATCTACAAAGAATTGGAGAAATTGCCATGGAATTCATGATTTACGAGAAAAAAGACACAACAGCACTGATCACGATCAACCGTCCGAAGGCATTAAACGCGTTTAATTCCCAGATGTTGGACGAGCTCACAGAGGCGCTGGAGATGGCGGAGAAGGATACAGGAGTCCGCTGCGTGATTCTCACGGCAGCAGGGGAGCGGGCGTTTACGGCAGGCGGAGATATCAAGGAGGAAGTTCAGCTGAATGAAACAACAGCGGCAGAATTTTCAAGACGCGGGAAAAAGATGATCCGGTCAATTTTAAATCACAGAGTTCCGGTGATCTGCGCGGTCCGCGGCTATGCTCTCGGTGGTGGAATGGAGATGATTCTGGCGGCAGATATCACTGTGGCAGCCACGGACGCGAAGATCGGAATTCCGACGATCAAGCTCGGTGGGATTCCGGGATGGGGCAGTACAGTCCTTCTTCCGAGAACGGTCGGCGCTTCCAGAGCCAAGGAGCTTTTATATACGGGGCGCAGCCTCTCTGCGGAGGAAGCGCTGAAGCTTGGTGTTGTGGAGGATGTCGTTGAGCCGGATGAACTGTTAAAGAGAGCCTTTGAATTAGCGGATACGATCGCGGATATGGCACCACTTGCAGTGGAAAATATGAAAAAGTCCATCAACACCGCTATGAGCGCCGGACTGGAGGAAAGCCTTGGAACAGAGACAGATATCTTCGCTTCCTGCTTTGGAACGCAGGATCATCTGGAAGCGACGACGGCGTTTCTCGAGAAGAGGGCACATGGGGAGTTTATGAGAAAATAGAGAAAACCCTGCCAAATTGAGAATGAGGAACCCTTCGGGAATCGCAAAATGCGGTAACCGGAGGGTTTCTTATGACTTGCCGCTTATCAGCTGGTGTATGTCAGGAGGTAAAATAAATTTAACAGAAATTTAGGATTTTCCGCTGTCCGGATGTGGTATGATATTGGCACAGAAAGGCTGATGTGCGTCAGCAGTCTGATTGATAAGATATAAGAAATATGCTATAATGAAATGCGGCTTACAGAGAGGAGACAGCTATGAGAAAGACGTATTTGTACATGACAGCAGTAGCAATGAGCGCAGCTTTGGCGGCCGGATGCCAGAAGGCAGAACCGGCGGAGACAACTGCGGCAGCAGAGACAGTGGCTGAGTCGACCGGAACAGGGATGGCGGAGAGTGAGTCTTCTGAAACCAGTGGAACAGCGGCGCAGGACGATGAGAGGCTTGCGGATTATCACCTGCTTCAGGGAATCGTGACGGGGACGAATGACGAAAAAGGAACGTTTACGCTCAAAGCAGATGATGGTGGAGAATATGTGATCACGACCGGAAATATCGGTGACGTGGAGACCGAGATCGCGGATGACAGTCTTGTTGTGATCGGATATATCGGTGTCGAGATCCATGACAATATGGATCTGGAGAAAGTCAATATGGTGATCGCGGCACCGGGAGATGATGACTGGACGATCGCATACGCAGAGGGAACGACGACGGCCAATGCGATGAGCACGTTTATGATGGTGACAGCAGATGGAACTGAGATGGGGTTCATGAAGGATGGCTGTCCGATGGATGAGGATGCTCTGGGCGGAGACAGCGGAGCGAAGATTGGCGTTGTATATATGGATTCCGAGGATGTAAGTTTTCCGCTGGAGATCAAGAAATTGCAGTAAAAAATATAAATATGGGATTTTTTCCGGAAAATAGCTGGCTATAACGGTCTTCAGTTTAGCTGTCCGGGAATAGCAAAGTTTTTGAGAATTATAATATATCAAGAAAGAAAATGGGGTTTAAAAATGGCAGATTTATTTCACCGTGTAAGTATTCGTAAATTTAAAGATGAGGCTGTATCAAATGAAGATATCGGCTATATTCTGGAGGCAGCGATGGCAGCGCCGTCCGCGAAGAATCAGCAGCCGTGGGAGTTTTATGTAGTAGAAAATCGTGAAGTCTTAAAACAGCTCGGAGAGTCCAGCCCGTTCTCCGCCCCGGCAGGAAAAGCACCGGTGGCGATCGTGACTGCATACCGTGAGGAATGCGATCTGCCGGAATTTGCACAGATCGATATGAGCATCATGATGGAAAATCTGTGGCTTGCAGCGGATGAGATCGGACTTGGCGGCGTATGGCTCGGCGTAGCTCCGAGAGAGGACCGGATGAAGGATGTAGAGAAGATCGTCGGGATTCCGGCGGGACAGCGGGTCTTCGGCATCTTTGCTCTCGGTTGCCCGGATGAGGAGCGGACCCAGCAGGATCGGTTCGATCAGAGCAGGATCCATTATGTGAAATAGGACGGTCTTTTTTCTGACAGATTCCATCGACGGAGTCGGTCCGGAATGAATTTTTCGCATTACTGGGGGGAGGAAAAGCGATGAAGGATCGGACAAAGGTAGATATTTCGACGGCGTTGACGACGTTGTTGGCAAAGAAGGCGATCGCTGATATTACCGTGCGGGAGATCGTAGAGCTATGTGATATCCGGAGACAGACCTTCTGCACAGCAATCCGGGAATCGCGAATATGTCGGTTGAGAAGCAGAACTTTATCAGCAGGGCGTATTCCAGAGTGTTTGTCGGTCTGTTTCTGGACTGGGTCAGCAATGGGAAGAAGGCAAAGAATCTGGACTGCTTTTTGGATGCCCGCATTCTGGTAGAAGGCGGAATTGAGGGAGCCTTGAAAAAAACTTAAAAAATGATCCTGAAACGGAACAGGATCGGACGCGAAGGGCGTGTGAAGAATAAAGCTTCATTTTTCACACGCCCTTTTTGTGTAACAGGAAGTTTCGGGGAATTCCCTGCTACACAAAAGGCATTAACGTGCCGATGATGCGCATTTGCGGGCAGACGGATGCAAATTACAGATTTTTTCTGAAAAATTCTTCTGCGTTCCGGAACATGATTCCCTCTGCCAGATCCTTTGACATTCCCTTTTCCAGGAAATATTCGTAGAGATCAGCAGCCTTTGCCGGAGTGTTCAGGTATGTAGGAAGTGTCGTACCGTCAAAGTCAGAGCCGAGAGCGATGTTTTCATAGGCACCGAGGCTGAAAAAGTGCTCGATGTGGCGGTAGAGGTCGTCGGGAGAATCGCCGATGCCTCCGTCGGTAATGAAACTCTTACAGTAGTTGAGGCCAATGAGGCAGTTCCGGCGGACCATCTCGCGGATCATGTCATCCGTCAGGTTCCGCTTGTGGGAACAGATGGAGCGTGCGTTGGAGTGGGTCGCAACGAACGGGCGGCGGGCGGTCTCAAAGAGGTCGGCGTAGCCGGTGTCGTTTAAATGGGAGACATCAACGAGGATCCCGCGGTCTTCCATTTCACGGACTGCCTGCCGTCCGAAGTCTGTCATTCCGTGAGTGGTGGTGTGGCCGGAACCGAGCTCATTTTCGCCGTTCCAGGTGAGCGTCATGCAGCGGACTCCGTCATCTGCCAGCTTTTTTACGCGGGTGATATCACCGGCGAGAGCGGCTCCGCCCTCGATGGTCAGAAAAGCAGCCGTCTTTCCTGCATCCCATGCAGCTTGCATATCGGAAGCGGAGCGGCAGGGGGAGATGCGGTCATGAAATTTTTCCATCTGGCGGTTAAAATTGTCACGGTTTGTTTCGTAGTAATCGATGGCAGCCTGCCCGCGGTACTGATCCGGGATGAAGATGGCATAAAACTGTGCCCAGTGAACGTCAGACGGGATCGCGTTCAGGGAGAGCACACGGTCCGGATCATCAAGCGTGTCCGGGGTCAGCCCCTTATGGGTACAGTCTGTGAGCGTGTCGCAGTGCAGATCGATAAGAGCATAGGGATTCATGGGAAATTCCTCCTGAAAATATATTTTGAATTTATTGTAACGGAACCGTTCAGACGTTTCCGTCAATTCTGTCTCCGGATCTCGCCTTTTAGGATCATCGGGTAGCGGATCAGGGAATCGGAATCAAGCGCCTCTTTTTTCATATCCACCGCGGTGATCTGGTGGTTTTCGTAGGTCGTATAGTAGTAGGTTCCGGTCTCGGCACTGCAGCAGGAGGTGTAGATCGTGATCTCATATTTTCCTTCTGCAACCTCACAGCAGCCGCGCTGCTGGTCCACAGAGCCTAAGATATGGAAGAACTGGCTGACGCTTTCTTCTTCGCTGTCACCGGAGATCGAGTTCGCGCGGGTGAATGCCACGCGGGCAAAGCGGGACTGGGAAGAGAGATCCCCCGGAAGACCGAGAGCGCCCATGCCGCGGCTGTAGGTGGCAAGCGGAAGCTCCGGAGAAAAATGATTTTCCGGCTGGCGCGGGGAAAGCCCGAGATAGTTATTTAAATGGAACATCTGCAGATCGAAGGGCGGATTGTTTGTGAGAACACCGGCAGGATCATCATGGACATGGAGTCCGTCGGCCATGGATTCCACAACGATCGCCTCGTTTTTATCGGCAATGATCCAGTGGAGACTTGCGGCAGGCATCTGCGGACTAAAAGGTGTTCCGACAAGATTCATACGGGCAAGTGCTTCGCGGACCTCCGGAATGGTTGCGCACCGGCTTAAGATCCAGGGGATAAATTCAAACTGGGCAACATTCTGCATTCCATCCACCGGCTCTGCATAGGCGGCGTTTCCGACAAAGTTGAGTCCTGCCATGCCGAGTCCCTTTTCGTTCATGGCATCATAATACAGAGGATAATTGTCTGCAATGTGCGCCATGCCGATGATGGCATAGTGGGATGTAAGTGTACCCATATGGCGGAACGGGATCGGGTAATTGCGGGGAGTGATCGTGATCTCCTCTCCGTAGGAAAATTCGTAGTCTAAGGTCCTTCCAAAATAAAAGCCCTTTGTCTTGTAAGTTGCTGCTGTACACATAAGACAGGAACCTCCTTAAAAATAGTAAATTCGCAGCGCGTTTATCTCATTCGGAGACCTGACTCCCACGGAGACAAATTTGCTGTTACTCACCACCTGAAAGAGGCGGGAGTCTTTTCGCCTGAGATAAATACGGATATAGTTTCTTCTGCATAAAAAAGATTATACCGCATTTTTTGGAAAAATTCATTAAAAAGAGCTTTACAAAAACACTTTAGTATGGTAACATGATAACACGATGAAAACAGAGAAATGAAACCGGACAGAAAAATGCGGGCGGTTTTCGGATACGACGAAAAGCTGGTCCGGGCAGCCGGATCACGGACAGATAAGAGGAGGAAATAATGATGAAAAAGAGATTATTAAGCGCAGTTATGGCATCCGCAATGGTACTTTCCCTCGCAGCATGCGGCGGAGCAAAGACAGAGACAACAGCAGCAGAGACAACTGCCGAGAAAAAAGAGGAGACAACAACAGCAGGTACGACAGCTGCGGAGACGGCAGAAGCAGCAGGAGGCACACTGATCGTCGGCTTCGATCAGGATTTCCCGCCAATGGGATTTGTTGGTGACAACGGCGAATACACAGGCTTTGACCTTGATCTCGCGAAAGAGGTCGCAAGCCGTCTCGGTCTCGAATACAAGGCACAGCCGATCGCCTGGGACTCCAAGGATATGGAGCTTGAATCCGGCAACATCGACTGTATCTGGAACGGATTTACGATCACAGGCCGCGAGGATGATTATACCTGGACTACACCGTATATGGCAAACAAGCAGGTATTCGTTGTAGCGAACGATTCCGATATCAAGAGTCAGGCTGACCTTGCGGGAAAAGTCGTGGAAGTACAGGCCGATTCCTCCGCGGAGGCTGCGTTGAAGGAGAATCAGGATCTCGCAAATACATTCGGCCAGCTTTTAACGACACCGGATTATAATACCGCATTTATGGATCTCGAACAGGGTGCGGTTGACGCAGTCGCAATGGACGTTATCGTTGCAGGATACCAGATCAAGCAGAGAAACGCGGACTTTAAGATCCTTGACGATTCCCTCTCTGAGGAAGAATATGGCATTGGCTTTAAGAAGGGCAACACAGAGTTAAGAGATAAAGTACAGGGAGCGTTAGAGGAGATGGCTGCCGACGGCACATTAGCGAAGATCTCTGATGAATGGTTCGGCGAGGACGTTACGACGATCGGAAAGTAAGCGCGTGTCGGAGCTGTAGAAATCTTGCGGGATACGGAAATGCTGTTTGACAGACATTCCCATATCGGCTAAAATAGTAAAAGAATTTTGATTACGGGAACCGGAAAACAGTTCCCGTAATTTGTGTTATTTATCTCAGTCGAGAAGACTCCCACCTCTTTAGATGGTGAATAATAGCAAATTTGTCTCAGTGGGAGTCAGGTCTCTGACTGAGATAAACGCTCCGCGAGGATGCGCAGTGATTCTGTATGGAATATGTCAGCTTTGCTGACCAGAATCACGCGCCAAGTCTCACGGACGTTCGACTTGAATATGAAGGAAAGCAGGTAAAGATCGTATGGGTAAAATGACAATCGGGCAGATGGTCGCACAGCTCGCCGGTGGTATGCTGATCAGTACGCAGATCTTCGTGATCACGCTGCTGTTTTCTCTTCCACTTGGACTTATTGTGGCGTTCGGACGCTTATCGAAAAATCGCGTGATCAGCATGATCGTAAAATTTTACATCTCTATCATGCGCGGAACTCCGTTAATGCTGCAGCTGATGGTCGTTTATTTCGGACCATACTATCTGTTTCATATTAAAGTCGGCAGCGGTTACCGCCTGACAGCGACCTTTATCGGCTTTGTGATCAACTACGCGGCATATTTTGCAGAAATCTACCGCAGCGGCATTCAGTCGATGCCGATCGGCCAGTATGAGGCGGCACAGATCCTTGGCTACACGAAAGCTCAGACCTTTTTCAAGATCATTCTGCCTCAGGTTATCAAGCGCATTTTGCCGTCGATCACAAACGAGGTGATCACACTTGTAAAAGATACGTCCCTGTCATTCACCCTGAGTGTCGCTGAGATGTTCACGATCGCGAAAGCCCTGGCAGCATCCCAGACAAATATGATCCCGTTTGTCGCAGCCGGAATTTTCTACTATGTGTTCAACCTCATCGTGGCTGTCGTTATGGAGTGGATCGAGAAAAAGCTGGATTATTACCGGTAGGACTGGAGGTCTGTGGATCATGAATCTGTTAGAGTTAAATCATGTAGAAAAATCATTTGAGAACCTGTCTGTGCTGAAGGATATCTCCATCAGCATCGGCGAGGGCGAAATCGTATCCATCATCGGACCGTCCGGATCCGGGAAATCAACGCTGCTCAGGTGCGCGACAATGCTTGAGAAGATGGATGGCGGCGAGATCGTATATCTTGGGAAAAAAGCGGTATGGACGGACAAGGACGGACATGTGGTCTATGCGGATAAGAAGGACATGAAGGAGATCCGGAGCCAGTATGGTCTCGTGTTCCAGAATTTTAATCTTTTCCCGCATTATTCTGTGCTGAAGAATATCGTTGACGCGCCGATCCATGTGCAGAAGCGAGACAAGGAGACGGTATATCAGGAAGCGAGAGAGCTGTTAAAGAAGATGGGACTGGCGGACAAGGAAGACTATTATCCCTGCCAGTTATCCGGAGGACAGTGCCAGCGTGTGGCGATCGCGAGAGCTCTGGCGCTGAACCCGAAGATCCTGTTCTTCGATGAACCCACATCAGCTCTGGACCCAGAGCTGACAGCCGAGGTGTTAAAGGTGATCCGTTCTCTGGCAGATCTGAATATCGCCATGGTGATCGTTACCCATGAGATGGCGTTTGCAAGGGATATTTCCCACCGCGTGATCTTCATGGAGGGCGGCGTGATCGTCGAGGAAGGCACGCCGGAGAAGGTGTTCGCATCCGATAATGAGAGAATGAAGAGCTTCCTGGGAAGATATGGGGAGATTCTGTAATTATGTTAACCTCACTTGCACTGATCTTTCTGGTGGGACTTTCCGCCGCCGCGATCTGCGGACGGCTGCGTCTGCCGCGCATCATCGGCATGCTGTTCACGGGAATTATTCTGGGACCGCATGTGCTGGGACTTCTGGACGATAAGATCTTATCGATCTCGTCGGAACTCCGGCAGATGGCTCTTATTATTATTTTATTGAAAGCAGGACTTTCTTTAAATCTTGCGGATCTGAAAAAAGTAGGCCGTCCGGCAGTCATGATGTCGTTTGTACCGGCAAGCTTTGAGATTTGTGGATATCTGCTCTGTGCGCCGATGATCCTGGGGATAACGAGAATTGAGGCGGCAGTCATGGGCGCGGTCCTGGCGGCAGTGTCTCCGGCGGTCGTAGTGCCGCGGATGGTACAGCTCATGGAAAGCGGATATGGAACGAAAAAGAGTATTCCACAGATGATCTTAGCAGGAGCGTCCTGCGATGATATTTTTGTAATCGTGTTGTTTTCCACATTTTCCGGGATGGCCCAGGGCGGTACGGCGGATATGAAGCAGTTTTTAAATATCCCGGTGTCCATTGTGCTTGGAATCCTGCTGGGCGCGGTCGTTGGATATCTTTTGAGCCTCTTTTTTGAGACCGCCTATGCGAAAGCACATTATGTGAGAAACAGTATGAAGGTCATGATCGTTCTTGGAGTTTCCTTCCTTCTGATGGCTGTGGAGACATGGGTGAAGGCTTATGTATCAGTGTCCGGTCTGCTGGCCGTAGTCAGCATGGCATGCGTTCTGAAGATCAAATGCCCGAAATCTGTCTCAGGAAGACTCTCGGAGAAATTCGGAAAGCTCTGGATCGCGGCGGAAGTTGTCTTATTTGTACTGGTCGGCGCAGCGGTTGATATCCGGTATACGGCGACGGCCGGAGCCGCGGCGATTGTCATGATCCTGCTGGCATTGGTGTTCCGTGCTGTCGGTGTTCTTGTGTGCATGACGGGAACGGCATTGGATAAGAAGGAACGGGTATTTACGGTGATCGCGTATCTGCCGAAAGCGACGGTGCAGGCGGCGATCGGTTCTGTTCCGATGGCAATGGGACTTGCCTGCGGTCAGATCGTGTTGTCAGTAGCGGTCCTTGCAATCCTGATCACGGCACCGCTTGGGGCGATCGGGATGGATATGACGTATAAGAAGCTGTTGAAAAAACAGGAAAACATCTCATAATATAAATTTGATTTGAAAAAATACCGGATGTGGGCTATAATGAGCGCAAAATATGCGGTATCAGGCAGGCGTTTTCATCAGGGACGTTTTATTTCACTGAGCGGATATTTGAAATACCGCAAAACAGGAGGCAATTATGGATTTCGAAAAATTATGCGCAGAAAGATATTCTCTTAGAAAATATGCAGATCGCCCGGTGGAGGCAGAAAAGCTGGAAAAGGTGCTGGAGGCAGGTCACAATGCACCGACGGCCCACAATCTCCAGCCGCAGCGCATTCTTGTGATGCAGAGCAGAGAGGCATTAGAGAAGGCGGAGGAGTGTACCGCATGCAAGTTCCATGCACCGGTGATTCTTGTTGTCGCGTATGATCCGGCGAAGGCCTGGAACCGTGAGGGAGATATGAAGAACCACGGGGAGATCGATGCGACGATTGCGGCGACACAGATGATGCTCCAGGCAGCAGATCTCGGTCTCGGAACCTGCTATGTCGGCATGTTCAGCCAGGAGAAGCTTCATGAGCTGTTCCCGGAGATGAAGGGACTTGTTGCGACTGCGATGCTTCCGCTCGGATATCCGGCAGAGACTGCGCATCCGTCAAGGCTTCACACCGACAGAATGCCGTTAGATGAGATGGTGATCCGTCTGTAAAAGCATATACATAGACTCAGACCTGCCAAAGTGGAAGAAAGCCACAGGCAGGTCTCTTCTTTTTCTGAAGTGTTCGCGTTGCTGTACACGGGCAATGGCAGTGACGTGTTCGCGGTATAAAAACTTTTGTTCGTATAAAAATACACAAAATATCTTTTTTGTGATAAAATATCGGACAGGAGGCAGCCTGAGATGACCGCTTCTGTTACTCAGTATTGAAAAACGGAGGAATGACAGATGGAATATAAGGTTTCCGAGAAGATTCAGAAGAAATTCGACACACTGACAAAGGATGCAAAGGTTCAGAAAGCCCTTCAGTTTATGGAAGATGACCAGAACGAGATCATCAACAGACAGATCGAGCTTACCCTGATCCCGGCACCGACGAACCATGAGCAGAAAAAAGCAGCGAGACTTCTTGAGATGTTTAAGGAAGAAGGTCTTACAGACTGCCATATCGACGAGTACGGCAACTGCATCGGAATCCGAAAAGGTACCGGTGGCGGAAAGACGGTTCTTGTAGAGGGACATATGGACACGGTATTCCCGCTTGATACAAAGCTTGAGATCGTCCGTGAGGACGGCTTTATCAAATGCCCGGGAATCGTGGATGATACGAGAGGATGTGCGACCGTCCTGTCTACGATCCGCGCTTTAAATGCGGCAGGAATTGAGACAAAGGGCGATATTCAGTTTGTCGGAACGGTTCAGGAGGAAGGAACCGGCGCGTTAAAAGGAATGCAGTATTATGTAAACCACCATCCGGAGCTGGATGCCAGCATTTCCGTTGACGGCCCGGGATTTCAGGAGATCACCTATGAGGCGACCGGAATCCAGACATACGAGATCAACTTCCACGGCATCGGCGGACATGCCTGCGGAGCCTTCGCAAAGGTAGCAAACCCGATCCATGCGGCAGGACGTGCGATCGCGAAGATCTCTGAGATCCAGGTTCCGAAGGAGCCGATGACTACATTTGCGGTGACCACCATGCAGGCGGGAAGCTTCGAGGCTGTCCATGCGATCGTTCCGGTGGCACAGATCCGCTTCAACTTCCGTTCGAACTCTCAGGAAGAGCTTGAGAAGCTCCGCAAGAAGATCTTCGATGCCATCGATGAGGCATGCAAGGAGGAGACAGAGCGCTGGGGCATGGATACGATCACATACGATGTAAAACATATCTGTGATGTCAATGCCGGCCATCAGGATGCCCATGCGCCGATCGTAGAGGGCGCCATGGCGGCGGCAGAGTATCTTGGATGCGAGGAGCCGAAGCTTGGAAACGGTGGTTCCACAAACTGCAACCGTGCTCTCGAAGCAGGACTTCCGGCAGTGTGCCTCGGCATGGGCGCGGATTATGATATCCACGCGCATATGCTTTCCGAGCAGTTTAAGGTCGAGGGCGCATATAAGGGCTGCCAGCAGACATTGCTGCTTGCGCTGCTCTGCGCGGGCATGGATGATGTGGAGAGCATTATCGAGAAATAGCAGGACAAAATGAAAGCTTAGCATGAAAACGGCACAGACCTGTCAGGTAAATGGCGGGGGTGTGCCGTTTTTGATCGACCGATCTGCATGGTGACACTTTTTATGAAAAGCCGCACATTTGCCGCAGAAAATCAAGGAAAAAGCAAGAAATAATCACCTTGACACTATGTAGTGCGTTGGATAAAATAGAGAATGACAGTTGGATTGTGCCGATCTGCAGTCGAAAGCGTGCTGCAAGCTTGCCAGCATAAACGCTTTTGAATGAAAAGCGGTATAAGGGCAATGCCCGGAGCTTCTTGGGCGCCGGAGGCGAACAAGAAGAGAGCAATCCGGTAACTGAAAATAAAAAAGGCAGGATGGAATCATGAAAAAAATAAGAATGCTTCTTCCGACAGGCGCTGTGATCGGCATGCTGGTGGTGGGAACAGCGTTTCCTGCGATGGCAGCGGCAGATAGCGATACGGCAAAATTTGTACGCGGCACTACGATCAATGCGGTGGATGTCTCCAAGCAGACGGCACAGCAGGCGAAAGGATATCTGGAAGGTTATTTCAACGAACACTACGAGATTAAAATACAGGACGCGGACGGCAACCTGGAAGTCTTAAAGGGAACCGATGTCGGTTACCACTTAAACGTTACCGGCAGCGTCGATGATATTTTAAAGGAGCAGAATGACACAGGAAGAAAGACGGGGCCCGGCTCTGACCAGAGCTACACAGTGACCGTGGAGGCAACTCTCGATGACGGGAAGCTTGCCGCAGCGCTGGCAAACCTGCACTGTGTGACGGCGGCAACACCGACTTCCAACGCGTATATCTCTGCTTACGAGGAAGGAAAACCCTTTACGATCGTTCCAGAAGTTCAGGGAAACGAACTGGATATGGATAAAATGAAGGCTGCCGTTAAATCAGCACTTTTAAGCCAGAAAAAACAGATCCGGCTTGCAGACGAGGATTGCTATAAAAAGATCACCGTAAAATCTGATGACGCGAACCTGGTACAGCTCTGCACAACATTAAACGCATACAAGGATATCCAGATTACATATGTGTTTGGATCCAGCAGAGAGACCCTGGATGGTCTGGAACTGGCAAAATGGGTGACTGGGACGAACGGCACCGAGATCCAGGTAGACCGTGACAAGGCAGTAGCATATGTGAAGTCTTTAGCGGATAAGTATGACACTTACGGAAACCATAAGTATAAGACGACATCCGGCCGGGATGTTGTTGTATACGGAAAATATGGCTGGAAGATCAACCAGACAGCCGAGACAGACGCCCTCGTGGAGGCAGTAAAAGCGTGCCAGACAACGGAGCGCGAGCCGATCTACGAGAGCCGCGGCGCGACTCACGATGGTTATGATTTCGGACAGACTTATATTGAGGTGGATCTTGCCACACAGCATCTCTATTTCTATAAAGATGGAAAAGTGATCATCGACAGCCCGTTCGTATCCGGAAACGTGTCAAAGAACTACACGACACCTCCGGGACTCTTTGAGCTGTATTATAAACAGAAAGACCGTGTATTAAAGGGAGAAGATTATGCGGCTCCTGTAAAATACTGGATGCCGTTCAACGGTGGGATCGGACTTCATGACGCGGACTGGAGAAGCAAGTTCGGCGGAACGATCTACCAGACAAACGGTTCCCACGGATGCATCAACCTGCCGCCGAAGGTAGCAGCACAGGTGTATGAGAACGCGTATAAGGGAATTCCGATCATCTGCTGCAATTAAAGCGGGGACGGATCTCAAAAAGGATGAAAAGTAACTGTTCAGTATGGCTGCGCATTTACGAAAAATAATTATGGAAAGAATATTCATCAGAGGGAGATATGCACCGGAAAAGGTGACAAAAGCCGCAGCATGAATACCGAAAGGGAAAGAAAAAATGGATAAACAGCAGGTTTTAAATCAGTTAAGAAACGCAAAGGAGATCTATGTTATCATGTCTCTGTGCACAAAAATGCCGTATGTGGTATGCGACAAAGAGACATTCGATGACGAAGTCCTGCTCTATTTTAAGGAAGAAGATATCAGACGTGAGGGCAAGCGCCTCATCGAGGAGAAGATTCCGGTACAGATCGCGAAAGTCGACGCGAACCAGATGCTTCACTTTTATGGAAACCTTTACACGATGGGTGTAAACTGCCTGATGGTAGACCAGTATATGGAGAGCGAGTGCCGGATCCAGCTTTCGGAGCTTGTGAACCGTCCGGGCCAGAATAAGCCGGGTGCACCGGAAGAAGAGAAGAAAACCTGGATCGAGAACCCGAGCCTTCATCTGACTGCCCTGTACTTTATGCAGGAGCTTCGCAGACAGAAATTCGAGAAGATGCCGGATGAGTTAAAGGAGATGCAGGAGGAGATCCTTGCAGACTTTACCCGCGGAACATACATCACCGCATTTCAGGAAGGTGCGGGCGTTCCGTTATTAAAACAGAAAAACGGTGATGCGTACCAGCCGATCTTTACGGACATCATTGAGTTCGGAAAATTCAACTCGAAGAACCAGTTCAAAGCGATCGCGGTAACCGCAGATAAGATCCCGAGCATCCTCGTAAAAGAGGCAAAGGGAGTGGTTGTAAACCCATTTGGCGTTAATCTCCAGATGCCGATCACAAAGCGTACTGTTCCGAACCCGGAAGCTGCTGCACATGCGGATGCTCAGGCGGCAGTTCAGGCAACTCAGGTCGAGGTCAATGCGACTCATGAGAGAGCAGGCGCTGAGGAAGAGAGCGGAGCCGGGAATAAGGCAGAGAACTAAAGAAAAATTATGAAACTCCGGCGTGTCCGCATCACGGAAAACAGTGAGCAGGATACGGCGGAGTTTGTAATACTTCCCGGTCTCAGGGAACAGGCCCGCAGAGGTGGGATAAGGAGGTTGACAGCTTTGGAGAGTGACAGAAGGAAGATCGAAGAAATATATTTGAAGGCAGTGGATATCGGATACTCCTACCGCCTTGCGAAAAAGATGGAGGAATTTAAGAGCAATCCGGTCCTTGGCTACCGCACGGCGGGATCGAAGGCGGAATTTGATACCGGGGAATTCCTGAAAGAGGAGATGAAGCGGATCGGGCTCTCTGATATCCATAAAGATGAGATCTGTCTGGATTCCTGGGAGTTTGAGAAGGCGGTCATGCGGTTTACGGACCGAGACGGAGAAAAACATGAAATCCAGCTCGGCGCTTATCAGACAGAGTTTGTAACGGATGGCTGGAAAGATTATCCGCTTGTCTATGCCGGACGAGGAAAGGAAGCGGACTATGACGGCGTGGATGTGACAGGATGCCTTGTGATGGTGGATATCAACCAGAGAGACGAGTGGTGGATCAACTATCCGGTGTATCAGGCCCACTTAAAGGGCGCGGCGGCGGTGATCGCAGTTCAGGACAACGGCTATGGAGAGATCGACAGTGAGGCGTTAAATGCCCAGGATATCGCAGGACCGAAGGACGCCCCGGCGTTTTCCATGTCGAGAAAGGATGCGGAGATCCTGAAAGCGGCATTAAAGGAGAAACCGCGGATCACGGTACAGTTTGACGCGAAATCCGTAGTGAAGGAAAATATGCCATCCTATAATGTCTGGGGAACCATTCCCGGAAGGTCGGAGGACATGATCCTGCTCAGCGGCCATTATGACTCTTATTTTGATGGATTTCAGGATGATAACTGCGCTATCGCGCTGATGTTTGGGATCGCCAGGACGCTTTTAGAAATTGGATATAAACCTGAGAAGACCATCGTTTTCTGCTGTATGGCGGCGGAAGAATGGGGGATCGAGAACTCCAAGTATGACTGGTCTACCGGTGCATGGCAGCAGGTATTTAAGCTTCGGCCGGAATGGCAGGGAAAGGTCATCGCGGACCTGAATTTCGAGCTCCCGGCCTACGCCCACAATCCCTGGGACGCGATCCGGTCCACCTACGAATATGAAGACTTCCTGACAGAATTTGTGAAAGAGTTTCCTGTGGACGCGAGAAAGGTCTACCCGGAAGGTCTCGGGGTCCAGTGCCCGATCGAGACGTGGTCAGATGATTTCTCCGTTGCGATCTCAGGAATTCCGTCCATGGTGAATGAATTCAGCAGCGCGGAGTTTATGGAGACCCATTATCACTCCCAGTTTGACAACGACGAGTATTACAACGCGGATGTGTTCCGGTTCCACCATGAGCTGTATGGACTTCTTGTCATGGCATTCGACCGGGTGAAAGTTGCGCCGGTGAATGTTGGAAGAACGCTCCAGGCGCTCCAGGAGAGCGTCAGACCGGTTACGGGACGGGAGGACGAGAAGAGTATCCGGGTTCTGCTGGAGCGGACGGCTGAGGCGAAGAAGATCGCGGATGAGGTGTACCGGAAGGTAAAAGAAATTAATGATGTGAAGAATGCCGATGCTGCATGCTGTATACATAAAGGTGGTCAAGAATCTCATATAGAAGAAAAATCCGAGGCTGATGGGGCGGATGCAGCGGAAAGTGCGACTGTTCAACGTGGCGAAAATGCAGTGGATATAGAAGCGAATGATAGAAACGCTGCGCTTCAGAGGCAGCTCCTGTATTTGTTCCGCAAATGCCAGGACTATTTTGTCCGTCTCAACTGGCACGATGAGGTCCTGTTCCCCCACGAGGCCGCCCAGAGCAATCTGCGCCATATCGGCGATGCAGTGCGCAGTCTGGAAAATAAGGACGTCAGAGGGGCTCTTGACGCCTTGTATCTGGTGGACAACAATCAGTATGCGTTCCAGTTTGACGATGAAGTATATCACTATTTTACGGAATATGTCTTGAACCAGGAAAAAGACCGGCTGCAGTGGGGAGCTGGACGGATCGTCCATCATGTGGATCTCTCGAAAGAGGTCAAGAGTCTCAAAAAGAAGATCGCCGAGGGCGGACATGACGTGACGGAAGAGCTTTGTGCACTGAAAAAAATGGAGGAAGAGCAGCTTGCCTGCTTTGACGATGACATAAGATATATGACCCAGGCCGTGGATACCCTGACGGATGGGTTAAAAAAAGCGAAAGAGGTGTTGGATTTTTAGTTATGGACAGCCAGATATTGTACCGGGTACAGAGAGAAGATCTGCCCCGGCTCCAGAAAATGCTGGTAGAATGTTTTGCCAGAGACCCGCTTTATGAGACTCTGATCCCGGATGCCGAGACGAGAAAGCGGCTGATGCCGGAACTTTTTGAGTGTGATCTGAACGAGTTTTATGAGACATGTGAAATTTTTGCGGATAGCCCGGAGTTAAACGGACTCCTGGTCGTCTCCGATGAGGCGGAGGAATATGATCCAGTCCGCTTTTACCTTACAGAAGCGTGGGCGTCCTTAAAGACAGATGAGTATCTGATCAAGGAGGACAAGAGCTTAAAGACGCTCTGGAATTTTATCAAGGGACGTGATTACTTAAACTCCCATTGGACGGCCCAGCTTCACCAGGAGAACCGCTTACATATCATCTACCTTGCGGTGAGTCCGAGTGTACAGCATCACGGGGTTGCGGAAAAACTGATGGATGATGCGATCCGGTATGCCGGAGAACACCGGATGATGATCTCGTTGGAGACGCACAATGAGAAGAATGTGGCGTTTTATGCGCATTTCGGATTTAAGGTGTTCGGGATCGTGGAGAAAGGCATGGGACTGAAGCAGTATTGCCTGGTGAGAGAAATTCAGTAACCTGAAGAGGACTTATCCGGCCATGGCGGCTCTGCGGTGCACCGGAAACGGTCAGGAAATTTCATAACAGATAAAAAACAAGGACCTCAGCGATTGGCAGCCGCTGAGGTCCTTATTTTTATGGTATATATTGAGGAATAAACTTGCCCTTATTGGCAAATTGGGCAACTATTTCATGATCGCATCACCCGATATACAGGTGATGCAGGATCAAAGATTTTGATTATCTCTGAACACGTCCGGATCCATCGCCGCCAGCTAATTTCTTAACTTCGTCTACGGAAACCATGTTCATGTCGCCTTCGATGGAGTGCTTTAAGCAGGAAGCTGCTACTGCGAACTCGATAATGCTCTGAGCATCCATGTCGCTTAAGCAAGCGTAGATCAGTCCGCCGCCGAAGCTGTCGCCGCCGCCTACACGGTCAACGATGTGCATTGCGTATTTCTTGCTGAAGTAGTAGTCCTTGCCATCGTATAACATAGCGGACCAGTTGTTATCGTTTGCGGAGATGGACTCACGAAGTGTGATAGCAACCTTCTGGAAACCGAAACGGTCAGCAAGCTGTTTTGCAACGTCCTTGTAACCCTCGTGGTTTACAGCACCCTTTGTAACGTCTGTGTTGGAAGCCTTGATACCGAATACATCGGAAGCATCCTCTTCGTTTGCGATGCAGACATCAACATATTTGCAGAGCTCACCCATAACCTCGCCTGCTTTAGCCTTTGTCCAGAGTTTGTTTCTGTAGTTTAAGTCGCAGGAAACTGTGATGCCGAGTTCTTTTGCTTTCTTACATGCCTCAAGGCAGATAGCAGCAACAGTGTCGTTTAATGCCGGTGTGATACCTGTGAAGTGGAACCAGTCAGCGCCCTCGAAGATCTTAGCCCAGTCGAAATCTTCCGGAGTAGCCTCGGAGATTGCGGAATGTGCACGGTCATAGATAACCTTGGACGGTCTCTGGGAAGCACCTTTTTCAAGGAAGTAGATACCTACACGGTCGCCGCCGCGTGTGATAGTGGAAGTATCAACGCCGTATCTTCTTAACTCGTTGACAGCAGCCTGGCCAATCTCGTGCTTCGGAAGCTTTGTAACGAATGCAGCGTCAAAACCGTAGTTTGCAAGGGAAACAGCTACGTTAGCCTCGCCGCCGCCGTAAGTAGCGCCGAAGTTGTTAGCCTGAACGAAACGATAGTATCCCTCCGGAGCGAGACGGAGCATGATTTCACCAAATGTAATAACTCTCTTGGACATGAGGATTCTCCTTAAAATTTAATATAATTTATGATCAAGTAATGCACGTAAACGGGAAGTGCGAACTTCACTTCGTTTCGTTTGCACAGCGTAACGGGAACCGCGAACTCCGCTGCGCTACGTTTGCGTAGCGTAAAATTGCATGTTGTGCAATTTTACTTATTTCTGTACAAGGTGTACTGCGAAGCCGCCGATCTCGTCTGCGAGATAGATTGCTGTCATCTTGTCGCCTTTGAACTTAGCGGACTCTTCGTTGAACTTGTAGCCCATCATCTCAAGGTAGTTTTTAGCTCTTACTACAGAGTTTGTAGCAACGGCGATATGACCCTTGGAGCCAAGTCCCTTGGACTTCATAGCCTCAACAGCGGTTCCTGCAAATACGGAGCTGTTGCCGACCTTCTTTGTGAATCCGAACAGACCGTCGAATGCGTCAGCAGTTTTTTCAGCTTCTGTCTCACTGTCGCAGTTAATTCCGATATGAGCAAGCTCAAAGCCGAGCATTGTCTGAACAGCTTCCTTTGTGAGGTCGCGGATCTTATCGAACTCACCGGCAGCTACGAGGTCTTTCTTAACCATCCAGCTTCCGCCGCAAGCAAGGATCTTGTCGAATGCAAGGTAGGAGTTGATGTTCTTGGCGTTGATTCCGCCTGTAGGCATGAACTTCATCTGTGTGTACGGAGCTGCCATAGCTTTGATCATGTTGATTCCGCCAGCCTGCTCAGCCGGGAAGAATTTAACAACATCAAGGCCAAGGGAGATCGCCATCTCAACATCGCTCGGATTGGAAGTACCCGGAGTTACCGGAATTCCCTTATCTACACAGTATTTAACAACGGTCGGGTTTAAGCCCGGGCTTACGATGAATTTTGCGCCTGCGTTTACTGCACGGTCAACCTGCTCAGTTGTAAGAACAGTACCTGCGCCAACTAACATCTCCGGGAATTCTTTTGCCATAATACGGATGGACTCTTCTGCTGCAGCTGTACGGAATGTAACCTCAGCGCACGGAAGACCGCCCTCGCAAAGTGCCTTTGCAAGCGGTGCTGCGTCTTTTGCATCGTCAAGTACAACAACCGGAACAATACCAATTTTCTGGATTTTCTCTAAAACTTCGTTCATGATTCCTGTCTCCTTTTTTGCTTTATAAATTTAGGAAATTCAGTTTTAGTCAATAATCAAGTCATATTGAGTCTTAATACCGAGTTTCATAATACGGAACTAAGTTTCGCATTGCGGTATCATCTAAATTAGATTATACTCATGAGATTCGAATTGTCAATAGCGAAAAAGCCTAATTTTACTGGATTTTCTGAGTAAAACTGCCGAAAAACAAATTGCTTCATTTTATTATGGAAGTGTGGTAAACTATAAAAAGTAAAAAACAAGGGAACCATAAGAACAGAAAAATATTTCCTGTGAAAGACCGGGAACGGCTGCCGGAGATGAGCGGCAGTTAGAAAGGGAAAAAACAATTATATGGATATACAGTTTCAGAAGCTGGGCGCCGAGAATTTTGCGGAACTCAGTAAGTATTATGGAAGGCGCCACGACAATACCTGTGACAGTGTGATGCTTGACAATTTCCTCTGGGCGGATTACTATCATGTCCACTTTTGCGAGAGAGATGACAAGGCAGTTCTCTGGATCATGAAGATTTTAGGAAAGATGTATGCCTCTCTTCCTGTGTGCGCCATCGAAGATATGCCCCACTACTTTAAAGAGATCGAACAGTATTTCAACGATAATCTTCATCTGCCGCTTGAGATCTATCTGGCGGACCAGGAGGCGGTGGACTGTTTAAATCTCCCGGCGGACCGCTACTCCGTAACGGAGCTTCCGGATGCAAAGGACTACCTTTACAGCGCGGAGGCGTTGAAGACATTGGCCGGAAAGGCGCTCCACAAGAAGAAAAACAACCTGAACGCGTTCAAAAAAGCATATGAAGGAAGATATGAGTACCGGACGCTCTGCTGTTCGGACGGCTGCGAGATCTGGAAGTTTCTGGATCAATGGAGAGAGGGAAAAGGCCAGGAGGTCGAGGGACACTTGGATTATGAAGTGGAAGGAATCCACGAGATCTTAAGGAACTGCTCGATGCTGTCAGTCCGCATGGGAGGGATCTATGTGGATGACCGGTTGGAGGCGTTCTCCATCGGAAGCTATAATAGTAAGGAAAAGATGGCGATCATCCACATCGAAAAGGCGAACCCGGAGATGCGCGGACTTTACCAGATGATCAACCAGCAGTTCCTGATCCATGAATTCCCCGAGGCGGAGATCGTAAACCGTGAGGATGATATGGGACTCCCGGGACTCCGTCAGGCGAAGATGTCCTATGCGCCGATGGATTTCGCGAGAAAGTATCGGATTAAACAGTTAGATTTTGAGGCACAGAGCGCGGAGTAAAGTATGATACGGTATTTGGAGACAGAAGAAAAGGGAAGATGCCTGGATCTCTGGAGAGAGGCGTTCCCGGAAGATTCCACGGAATTTTGTGATTATTATTTTAAGGAAAAAATGAAGGACAACAAGGTACTTGTCCGGGAGGAGAACGGTGAGATTGTATCCATGCTCCACCGGAACCCGTACAGGATCTATATGCGGGGAAGTGAGGCTGTGTGCGACTATATCGTCGGCGTTTCCACACTGGTTGCTGGGCGCCACAAGGGATACATGAGAAGTCTCATGCTGGCGATGCTGCGGGACATGCAGGAAGAACGGATGCCGTTTACGTTTCTGATGCCCGCAAGAGAGTCCCTGTACCGTCCCTACGATTTCCGGTATATTTATGATCAGCCGCGCTGGGTCCTCAAATATAATCCCCACATCCACAGAGAGCCCTGTAACCTGAAGACGCTGGGTGCAGATCTGGCGGAGTGGCAGACTGCCTGGTTAAAGAGAAAATATGAGGTCTTTGCGATCCGCGATGAGGCATATTTACAGCGGATGGAGAAGGAACTTGCCAGCGAAAATGGAACCTGCACACTGCTCTATGACGATGACTGGTTTATCGGAATGCAGAGTGAGTGGGGCTTAAAGGAACGGGAGATGCGTTATCTCTACACCGGAGAACATTACCGGAGCGAGGCGGGACGGAAGCCGGCGATCATGGCGCGTATCGTCTGCATGCCGGAGTTCGTAAAGACGATCCGGTTAGCGGAGAACTGTCCGCAGGATGAAGTGACGGTGGAGATCGGGATCAACGATCTCTTCGTACCGCAGAATCAGGGTGCATGGCTGTGGCAGCTGACAAAGGAAGGCTCGAGGATGATCCAGGAATCCCGGTTTATCGCAAAGGGGAAAATGGAGGTCCTGACGATCTCGGAGCTTACCGAGTGGCTGTTTGGATACCGGACACCGGCGCAGGTGGCGAAGATTCCGTATGGGGAGTATATTGAGCCGTTTCGCGGAGTGTTCTTAGATGAAGTTGTGTAAATGATATCAGGATCAAACGGTGCATGATCCGCTGACAGCAAAGCAGAAAAGCGCATGATATCAGATGTGAGATGACTCCCACCTCTTTAGGTGACGAGCAGCAAGAATGCCGAGACGTTCTTGAATACAGAAAGGAGAGATCTGTCATGACAGAGCGGGAAACATTAAAAAAGTGGCTGGATGAGAGCAGCAATATCGTATTTTTTGGCGGGGCTGGCGTGTCCACGGAGAGCCATATTCCGGATTTCAGGAGTACGGACGGACTGTACAACCAGCAGTATGATTATCCGCCGGAGACGATCTTAAGCCATTCCTTCTATATGAGAAAGCCGGAGGAATTTTACCGATTCTACCGGAACAAGATGCTGTTTCCGAACGCGGAGCCGAACAGAGCTCATAAGGCACTTGCAAAGTTAGAGAAAATGGGAAAATTAAAGGCAGTCGTAACACAGAATATCGACGGACTGCATCAGAAAGCGGGCAGCAGGGAGGTTTTGGAACTCCATGGTTCCGTACTGCGGAATTACTGCACACGCTGTGGAAAGTTCTATGGACTGGATGCAATCTTAAATTCTACGGGAGTCCCGAAATGTACCTGCGGCGGAACGATCAAGCCGGATGTAGTCCTCTATGAGGAAGGTCTGGATCAGGAGACCATCGAAAAATCCGTGAAATATATCGCGAATGCGGATGTGCTGATCATCGGCGGAACGTCCCTCACGGTATATCCTGCAGCGGGGCTCATCGATTATTACCGGGGACATAAGCTGGTCCTCATCAATAAATCCGTGACACCGATGGATAACCGCGCGGATCTCGTGATCAGCGGGCCGATCGGGGAGGTTCTCGGGGACGCAGTCGGAGTATAAACAAATATTGTTTAGAATGATCGATGAATGCCGCAGTAAGTTTGAACATCATACGTAGGCTGGAATGGGCGCACATATAAAGTGCGCGGCAAAAGCGCAGAAAACAGGAGGCAGAAACTATGTATCAGGCAGCAGAGAATCGTTATGAGACTATGGAGTATAAACGCTGTGGAAGAAGCGGTTTAAAGCTTCCGCGGGTCGCGCTGGGATTATGGCATAATTTCGGACTGGAAAAGACGATTACAGATCAGGAGGAGATCCTGTGCCATGCATTCGACCGCGGGATCACACACTTTGATCTTGCGAACAACTACGGACATCCGGCAAACGGCCTTGCGGAGAAAAATTTCGGTCAGGCGCTTAAGGATTGTCTTGGTACATACCGGGATGAGCTTGTGATCTCAACAAAAGCCGGATATGATATGTGGCCGGGACCTTACGGAAACTGGGGTTCCAGAAAGTATTTGATGGCGAGCCTCGACCAGAGTTTGAAGCGCTTGGGGCTTGATTATGTCGATATTTTCTACCATCACAGACCGGACCCGGAGACACCGATCGAGGAGACGATGGGAGCACTGAGCGATATCGTCCGCAGCGGAAAAGCGCTTTATGTCGGACTTTCCAATTATAAAGAGGAAGAGACGAGAAAAGCAGTAAAGATCCTAAAGGAAAACGGAACGCCGTGCCTGATCCACCAGCCGCGCTATAATATGCTGGAGCGTTGGGTGGAAGACGGACTTCTCTCCGCGCTTGATGAAAACGGAGTGGGCTGTATCTGCTTTTCCCCGCTCGCTCAGGGCGCACTGACAGATAAATACCTGAAGGGGATTCCGGCAGGTTCCCGCGCATCCCGTGAGGGAACGACGGTGGCACAGCGGTATCTTTCTGATGAACAATTAGAAAAAATCAAACAATTAAACCAACTTGCGGAAGAACGCGGACAGACGCTGGCGCAGATGGCTATCGCCTGGATCTTACGCCGCCCGGAGGTGACAACGGTCCTGGTGGGCGCCAGCAGGGTTTCGCAGCTGGATGACAGTCTTGCGGCGCTTGAGTGCACGGGATTTTCGGAGGATGAGCTGAAAAAGATCGACGAGATCCTGGCATAAAAGAGTTTAGAACAGATCAACACGCAGAAACCGTATGGATCGTGAAAATTTGTAAGAAATAAGAGATCGTTTGAGAAGACAGGTTTCAGGCAACAGGAGACATAGAGAATGGTATATGAAGTAGGCGATATCGTAAAATTAAAGAAACCGCATCCCTGCGGCAGTCAGGAATGGGAAATCCTGCGCGTGGGCGCGGACTTCCGCTTAAAATGTATGGGCTGCGGCCATATGGTCATGGTGACGAGACGGCTGGTGGAGAAGAATACCAGAGGACTCAGGAAACCGGATGGGACGGAAGTAAAATAAAGGAAACTTGAAAAACAAAAACCAGCCACATGGGATCCATTAGAGCGGGAAGCGTAATGGAAAACATGTGGCTGGTTTTTGAGTTCGGAGGCAACTATAAAAGCGCACAGATCTTCTCAACCGCGTCCTGCGGCCCCTTGGTATTCGGGATATCGTACTTTGCATATTTCTTATATAACCCGCGTCGCGTGAGATAGGTATTCTCGATTTCCTCTTTTGTATGGTTCTTAAATAACGGTCGTTCCGGGTGTAACGCAAGGTTCCGGTAGCAGTCCTCGAACGGGCGGTCGATATAGAAGATCGTGCCGCTCTTTTCGAGGATCTCCCCATTCCGGTCAAAGGTCAGCATTCCGCCTCCGGTAGAGACCACGGACGGGCCGAGGCCGCATACCTGATGGGCGATCTCATGTTCATAGTCCCGGAACAAAGACTCCCCGCCTTTTGCGAAGATCTCCGGGATTGTCATCTTGTAATGTTCGATCAGCATCTGATCCGTATCGTAAAAGGGGAGACCGAGCTGTTCGGAGAGAAGTTTCCCGATAGTGGTCTTTCCGCTGCTTGTGAAGCCGCATAAAATAATTGGATGTTCTGGTGTCATGTCTGGTTCCTCTCGAAAGGTCTGCTGATTCTGGCGAAAGTATTCTGCGTTTTTGATAATACCGCACCGGGTATCAAATGAGCCGGCAATGTCGGTCTGTAAATGAAAAGCACATATAAAATACCATAAATATAGAAGAAAGGCAATAAGAGTGAGGACAAAGTTTCCGGGAATAGCAGAAGCGGTTTCCTAAAACGTGGGCGGGCGAGTCTGCCGACACATATTTTACTCCGACTTCAACAATGGATAATGCCCCAAAAACTGCTGCAGCGCCAGATTCCCGGAGGATCTTTTCCACGCCGCAATGATCTCAACGACCTCCTCTTCGCCGATCAGCGGGATAAACACAAGGTTTTCCGCATTTGTCAGCTTATGCGTCACATAGGAGGGAATAATGGAGATCCCTTCCTCGATGGATACCATCATGAGAATACTCTCCACATCGTTGGAACGGAAGAAGATGTCCGGATGATATCCGGCCTGCTCATACATCTCGTAGAAGCGGAGGTCACTGACGGAATCCCCGGTGCTGGACGGGGTCATGAACAGCAGGCGTTCGCCGTGGAGCTCTGACCGCTGAAGGGATTCCCGCCTGGAAAGTGGATGATTGCTGTAAACAGCGACCATCAGAGGACTGCGTTCAATGAGCCGGTATTCAATGGACTCGTTTTTCACAAGCTCCGTGCTGTCCCAGGTAAAAATAATATCATATTCGTCCTTCAATAGCCCCGCGGCGAGAAGATCGGTGTTCCGGCGGTAACAGGAAACAAGAATATTTGGATACTTATTATGGAAGAAACGCAGGGAGTTGGAAAAATTGCTTCGCTCAAAGCCTTTTGTATATCCGATCCGCAGGGTTCCTACCATACCGGTTGAAACCTCCTGAATCCGGTTTACCGCCTGATCAATGCGGCCGAGGATCGACCTTGCATCACTTAGAAATGCGCTTCCGGCCGGAGTCAGGGAGATCGGGCGGCTCGACCGGTCAAAGAGCGGGACGCCGAGGCTGTCTTCTAACGCGCGGATCTGCTGGGTGATGGCAGTCTGGGTAATATAAAACTGGTCCGCGGCTTTCGTGAAGCTGCGGCATTCAGCGGCGGTCACGAAGTAGCGCAGCTGGTTTGTGTTCATAAGCTCCTCCTAAAAAATAGGAATAAATCGCCCCACTCTGTGGGAAGGATCGTTACTCTTCGTAAAACATAAGTTTTTCTTATGATATCATACAAAATGCGCGGTTGCAAATCCTTTTACCGGGCGGTATCATAAGACTACTGATGCTGGATGGCGGTACAAGGGCAGATATGTCCCAAACGGAACATGCTGTACCATACCGAATACAGTGACGCCAGCAGGATAAGAGCTGCGGATAAGACAGACGCGGACCGCAGCCGTAAGAGGGGAGTTATACTTATGAAACGAGAAAATTTTGGCTCACGTTTAGGTTTTTTACTGGTAAGCGCGGGCTGCGCGATCGGAATTGGAAATGTGTGGCGGTTCCCGTATGTAGCGGGACAGAATGGCGGCGGCGTGTTCGTCCTGTTCTATTTGCTGTTCCTGTTGTGTATGGGCGTTCCGGTCCTCACGATGGAGCTTGCGGTGGGACGCGCGGGACGAAAGAGCGCGGTCGGTGCGTATCGGGCGCTGGAAAAGCCGGGCAGTAAATGGCATGTACACGGATGGTTCTGTATCCTTGGCTGTTACCTGTTAATGATGTATTACACGACCGTATCCGGTTGGATGCTCAGCTATTTCGTGAAGTTCGCGACGGGAACATTTACCGGAATGAATGCGGATCAGGTCGCGGGAGTATTTGGGGATATGCTCAGCAATCCCGGTGAGATGGGATTCTGGATGGCTGTGACTGTTGTTGTCGGATTCTTTATCTGCAGCAGAGGTCTTCAGAATGGCCTTGAGAAGATCACAAAATGGATGATGGCGGCGCTGTTATTGCTGATCCTGGTGCTTGCGGGACATAGCCTGATCCTTCCGGGTGCGAAAGAGGGACTGAGCTTTTACCTTCTCCCAGATTTCAGACGCGCGTCGGATGTCGGACTCGGATCGGTTATCATGGCTGCCATGAACCAGTCCTTCTTTACATTAAGCCTTGGCATTGCGGCGATGGAGATCTTCGGAAGCTACATGTCCGAGGAGCATACGCTTGCAGGTGAGGCGGTACGGATCTGCGGCCTTGATACGCTGGTAGCCCTTTCCGCCGGACTGATTATTTTCCCGGCATGCTTTTCCTTTGGCGTACAGCCGGATGCCGGCCCGCAGCTGATCTTTATCACACTTCCGAACGTGTTTGCCAACATGGCAGGCGGACGGATCTGGGGCATGCTGTTCTTCTTGTTTATGTCGGCGGCAAGCTTCTCAACCGTTATCGCCGTGTTCGAAAATCTGCTTTCCAGCTGCATGGATAACATCGGATGGAGCAGAAGGAAGGCTTCCGTGATCAACTGTATTTTCGTGCTGATCGCCAGCCTGCCCTGTGTTCTGGGCTACAATGTATGGAGTAATCTCCACATCATCGGCACGAGAGATGTTCTGGATTCTGAGGATTTCTTAGTCAGCAACCTGCTTTTACCGCTTGGATCCCTTGTTTATCTGTTATTCTGTGTGAGCAAGTGGGGCTGGGGATATGATAAGTATCTCGCGGAGGCAAACAAAGGAGCGGGACTTAAGATGCCGGGTGCGAACTGGGCGAAGATCTATTTCCGGTATGTTCTTCCGGTGCTGATTTTGGTGATCCTGATCCAGGGGCTGATCGGATAACAGACTCTCCGATATGCACGGGTTTCGTAACTGTGTACCGAACAGTTACCGGATTTCATAAAAAGACAGGAATTCATGAAAAACTTACCGGTTTAATGCGATATACACATAAAAACTTTAAAGCGTAAAAGTTTTTGTATTGAATATCGAAATAACCTGTGTTATAATAATCATCGCAAATACAAAAAAGAGGAGAGTAGCATTATGAAAAAGATGATTGCACTGGGCATGGCCGCTATCATGTGCCTGTCCATGACTGCATGCAGTGTCTCCACATCTTCCAAGACCGAGACGACCGCAGCAGCAACAGAAGCAGCTGAGACAACTGCAGAAGCAGCAAAAGACAGCGAGACAACCGCAGAGGCTGCCGGCGATCTTGTTGCGACCGCAGATTATCCGACAAAACCGATCACAATGATCATTCCTTACGGTGCAGGCGGAACAACCGATACATGGGGCAGAAAGCTTGCAGTCCTGCTTGAAAAATATTTAGGACAGCCGATTACCGTTACAAACCAGGGCGGCGCGTCCGGATCCATCGGAAGCCAGTTCGTAAAAGAGCAGCCGTCTGATGGCTACACACTTCTTGTGTGTGCGGAGACGATGGGAACCTACAGAACCATGAATATCTGCGACCTTGGATACGATGATTTCACCGTTATCTCTCCGTTAGTTGGTGATCCGAAGGTTCTTGTAGTCGGAAAAGACTCCAAGTACAACACTCTTCAGGAGCTTCTTGATGCGATCAAGGAAAATCCGGGAAAGATCACAATGTCCCACTCCGGCCCTGGAGGAAGCGGACACAATCAGGGCCTTGTATTAAAAGAGCTCGGCTATGAAGTTGCTATGACAAGCTTTGACTCCGGTAACGACGCACTTCTCGGTGTTATCGGCGGACAGGTTGACTTCACAAACCCGAATATCTCCACACTCGGCGGCTATATTGAGAGCGGCGATGTGAAACCGTTAGCAGTATTCTCCGATAAGAGAATGGACGCTTACCCGGATATCCCGGCGTTTACAGAGACAGTTCCGGAAGCTGAAAAGTACTTAAATATCCCGTACACACTCCTTTCCTTCGTTGTAAATAACGATACACCGCAGGAGGTCGTTGATGTATTAAAGGCAGCATCTGAGAAGGTATTCGCAGATCCGGAGTGGACCGACTTCGTAAAACAGAACGCAGCGGATCCGGTATATGACGAGTACAAAGATGATGCATCGATCCAGGCATTCTATGACAACTGGAAATCCGTAATCTGCTGGTTACAGTATGACAACGGTGTTGCCGAGAAGAGTCCGGAAGAGTTCGGCATCAAGAGAATTGGAGAATAATCAATGAAGAATAAGATTCATTCGCTGATCGTCGAAGGAATTGTATTTTGCGGGAGCGGCCTTGTGCTGCTCTCGTATTCTCTTTCATCCTACGCGAAAGGGTTTAACAAAAGCTGGGCACAGTCCCCGTACCTGTTTCCGCTGATCGTGGCGATCGCCATGATCGGTCTGTCCTTATGGATCGTCGGAGAGGGAGTTACGGCGATGAAAAAGGCTGCCGCAAATCCGGATGACAAGAAGCCGGAAAAGGCAGGAAAAACAGAAAAGCGGCGCTGGGTCGTGATCGCCCTGATCCTCTGTGCGATCTACTATGCGGCTCTCGCCTTCATTAAAATTCCGTATATCACCATCGGAATTTTATCTTTTGCGTATACATTTTCGACATTTGAGGTTGTGACGGTGGTATTCCTGATCGCCATGATGATTTTCATGGGTGTCAGAAAAATTCCGCTCCTTGTCTTCGTGCCGATCGGAACCATCTTGTTCTTAAGCCTCGCATTCCGCACATTCTTACATGTGCTTCTGCCATAGAAAGGAGAAAGGAAAATGATGCAGATGTTATCCGTGGTCGATCCGCGGTTTATTCTTATGGTTCTCCTTGGTTCTGTGGCTGGTCTGTTCGTAGGAGCGATCCCGGGACTTTCCGTGTCCATGGCGACCGCGCTTCTTGTATCCATTACTTATACCTGGGAACATTCAGACGCCCTGGCGATGATCATGGGTGTCTATGTAGTCGGAGTCTTCTCCGGTGCGGTATCGGCGATCCTGATCAATATCCCCGGCGCGCCTTCATCGGTCGTAACGACACTGGACGGCTACCCGATGTCGAAAAAGGGTCAGTCCTACAAGGCACTCTTTACCGCAACGATCTACTCGTTTATCGGAAGCTTATTTGGCCTTCTGGCTCTGGGACTCTTAGCGGAGCCGGTATCGAGAGTTGCGATCAAATTTACAAAGATGGACTATTTCCTTCTGGCTCTCTTCGGACTTGCGACAGTCGGTTCCGTCAGCACGAAGAACTACGCGAAGGGTCTTATCAGCGTTATGATCGGTCTTGTGATCAGCATGATCGGACTGGATCCGCTGATGGGAACAAAGCGCCTGACCTTCGGAATCCAGAACCTCGCGGGCGGTGTCAGCACAGTCCCGGCACTTGTCGGCTTCTTCGGCTTTGCAGAAGTGCTCTCTGTTGTATACAACATGAAGCAGGAGCAGAATGTCCTTGCGATGGAAGAGGCGAAGGTCAGCCTGAAAGAGATCTTAAAGAGCTGGAAGCTTTCCTTATATACATCCACGATCGGTCTTTTAGTCGGCGCTCTTCCGGGAGCAGGCGGACCGGTGGCATCCTTTATCGCGTACAATGAGGCGAAGCGCCTCGTAAAGAAGCCGGAGGTTCCCTTCGGTGAGGGTGCAGTGGAAGGAATCGTGGCCAGTGAGTCCTCCAACAACGCATGTATCGGCGGTGCACTGATCCCGATGCTGACGTTGGCGGTTCCGGGCGACGCAGTTACCGCGATCATCCTTTCCGTATTCTATGTCCATGGCTTACAGCCGGGTCCGTTATTTATCACCCAGAACAAAGAATCCTTCTACTCGATCGTAGTAGCGGGAATCATCGCGTGCTTTGCGCTTTTACTGTTAGGACTGATTGTTGCCCCGAGGATCTGTAAGGTCATTACGATCCCGAAGAACATCATGATCCCGGTGGTAACGAGCCTCTGTGTGATCGGTTCCTTCGCGTGCAACAACCGTCTGTTTGATGTGGGACTTATGTTCTTCTTCGGACTGATGGGATTCATGATGCGGCGGTTCGATTATCCGGTTGCCCCGCTGATCCTTGCGATGGTACTCGGAAAGATGATGGATTCCAACTTCCGTCAGGCCGTGTCCCTGGCATCGTCCTCCGACAACCCGTTTATGGCGATGTTCGGACATCCGATCACGATCGTTCTTTCGATTTGCACATTATTCGTCCTGCTTGGAAATATTCCGTGGACGAAGCCGTATATCGATAAAGTAAAAGGGATCTTTTCGAGAAAAACGGCGTAATTTCAGATAAAACTTCTGAAAAACAGGCCGGATCACCAAATTTCGACCGGCGCAGGATTTCCCGCCGGTGTGAAAGACGGTAGGAAATGAAAAAAGTATAAAAAGAGCAGGAAATCAGGCAAAAAGTGCTTGCATTTCCTGCTCTTTTTTGCTAAGATTATTACCTGTGACATGTAAAAAATCCTTGCTCCTGATACTGAAAATCGGGGGCCGGAAGACCAGAAGGAGGTTTATGAAACTATGAACAAATACGAGTTAGCAGTTGTTCTTAGCGCAAAACTTGAAGATGACGAGAGAGCAGCCGCACTTGAGAAAGTGAAAGGCTATATCACACGTTTCGGCGGTAATATCGTTGATGTGGACGAATGGGGCAAGAAGAGACTTGCATACGAGATCCAGAAGAGCAAAGAGGGATTCTACTACTTCATCCACTTCGAGGGTGAGGCAAACTGCCCGAACGAGGTTGAGGCTCACATCCGTATTATGGAGCCGGTTGTTCGCTATCTTTGCGTAAGACAGGACGCTTAATAAAGAAAGAGTGAGAATATGAACAGAGTTATCCTTATGGGTAGATTAACCAGAGATCCGGAAGTACGCTATTCCCAGGGCGAGCGCTCCATGGCAATCGCAAGATATACGCTTGCAGTTGACAGAAGAGGCAGAAGAAGCCAGGACGGCGATCAGGGTCAGACGGCCGATTTTATCAACATCGTAGCTTTTGATCGTGCCGGTGAATTTGCGGAGAAATATTTCCGTCAGGGCATGCGTGTACTGGTTTCCGGAAGAATCCAGACCGGAAGCTATGTAAATAAGGATGGCCAGAAGGTCTATACAACCGATATTATTGTAGATGACCAGGAATTCGCTGACAGCAAGGGTCAGGGCGGCGATAACAGCGGCTTTGGCGGCGGCAACAGCTACGGCGGCGGAAACCGCGGCGGCTATCAGCAGGGGACAAGACCTGCTCCGTCCAGTGCCATCGGCGATGGATTTATGAATATTCCGGATGGAGTCGAGGACGAAGGACTTCCATTCAACTAAATACCAGTCTGAGACAATACAGTGCGTTACTCCTAATTCGCTGTGAGTAGACTGAGTTTGCACGTGACCGGACAAGCGTTGGACGGTTACAGACAACGAAACTAACAGGAGGTAATTTAAAATGGCATTCAATAAAGGTGACAAGTCCGATTCTTCCAGAGTAAGAAGAGGCGGCATGCATAGAAGAAAAAAAGTTTGCGTATTCTGCGGCGATAAGAACGGCGAGATCGATTACAAGGACGTAAACAAGTTAAAGAGATACGTATCCGAGAGAGGAAAAATCCTCCCGAGAAGAATCACAGGCAACTGCGCAAAGCACCAGAGAGCTTTAACAGTAGCTATCAAGAGAGCACGTCATATTGCTCTTATGCCGTACACATGTGAATAATTCCTTAGAATAAGGATTTTCACGGATAAAGTAAGGTTTTATCTAATTAATTTGAAGCATCATTCGAGGATTCCATATGAGAGATCATGTGGGATCCTTTTTTGGCGTAGCAGAGAATTTCCTGTTACACAAAAAGGCACTACATGTCGATGATGTGCACCCGCGCGAAGATCGCGCTGAACAGATGTAGTTATGACAGGTATTGACATTAAATCGAAATAAGAAAAAGAAATTTGTTTTTCCTGAAAGCTGGAAAAATACAAGAAGCTGAATAAAAAGGGCTTTTAAGGATATTTATGTCTGAAAATTGACTTTTTTGCTGACACCCTTTATACTACATAGAGGAAAAGTCAAAAAAGAAACAGCAATGTGGAAGGGCAGTAAAACTATTCAAGATGTAATTCAAAGATCCAGAACGTTATTCTGGACCTTTTTTACAAGCTTCTGTATCAACGTTGTGAAGAGGCAACAAGTTGCTGTGCTGTTCCCACATTGGTTTGCGGTTCGTGAAAAGGCATCGAAAAGGAGAAGAAAGGGGGAGCCGAAAATTTCAACCGCTCGTTATGGCTTGTTCTGAATAAGAAAATAAAGCCCACCGATATCCGGTGGCGGAATGGAGCATTTCAAATGATTCATGATGGATTTATCTATCTGGCCACTTTAATGCTGTTAGCAGCAATTCTGGTCAATCTTCCCGTGTACCTGCGGGGAAAAGGCGCACAGACCTTTTTTAAATTTGCACCGCCGATCGTTCTGATCTATTTGGGCATGATGCTTTTATGTACTATGAAAGTATGGGATCTGCAGGATACGTCAGCCATTTACGTATCGATCAAAAATCCGTTACTCTACGCAATGCTGTTTTTAATGTTGCTGCGTTGTGATCTGAAAAAGATCATTAAATTAGGACCGAAAATGCTGATCGGTTTCTTCTCAGCGAGTATTTCAATCGGTGTTGGTTTTGTAGTAAGCTATGGTATTTTCCATAAATTACTGGGTCCGGAAAGCTGGAAAGCACTTGCAGCACTGTGCGGAAGCTGGTTAGGCGGCGGCAGTAATATGCTGGCGATTCAGGCAATTCTGGATGTAAGTGAAGAAAGTCTGGCATATTCGCTGGTAATGGATTCGGTTTGTGCAGTAATCTATGTTATGTTCCTTCTGTGGGTGATCAACTTCTCTAAGGAATTCAACTCCTGGACAAAGGCAGATGTACGTCTGATCGATGAAGTAGGAGCATCTCTGGAAAAAGAGGCAAGGGAGGACAAGAGACCTCTTACCTGGAAAAACATGCTTCTTTTAATCGGCGTATCCTTCTTTATATCCTCTCTGTCCAAGGATGCCGGTGTTATGGTTGCGTCTGTTCTGCCTGTTTTTGATAAGGCAACCTGGACAGTTCTTCTTGTAACAGCTGTAGGTCTGATCGTAGCAATGACTCCTTTTGGAAAGATTAAGGGAACGGAAGAAGTTTCCAATATCATGCTTTACATTGTCATCGCGATGATCGCTTCCAGAGCAGATATTTCTGCTATGGGAAATGCACCGGTATGGCTGGCTGCCGGATTCCTGATCCTGCTGATCCATATAGCGGTTATGGTAATCCTTGCAAAGCTGATCCGACTGGATATCTTTACCTGTGCGGTTGCTTCTCTGGCGAATGTCGGAGGAACTGCGACAGCGCCGGTACTTGCAGGTGCATACAGCAGCGCACTGGTTCCGATCGGTATCCTGATGGCTCTTCTCGGCAATATTATTGGAACACCGGGCGGCGCATTTGTAGGATACTTAATGAGCCTGATCGGGTAGAGAACAACAATTGAAAAACGGGTAATACAAGAACTCCGCACGAGAAACTGTGCGGAGTTTGTTTTTGTCAGGACAGGGCTCTGTTCTGCGGGAGGTTAGAATAAATTATAGTGTTACTGATTTTTTCCTTCCCTATCCATAATGGAAAAGAAATGATAAGATGTATTCAAGAATGCCGAAGCATTCTTGCTGCGATATGCGCATCATGCAAAGCATGACATACTTCTTTTGCGCATCATAAGCAATCCTGCCGAAGGCTATGGCTATTTTTATAGAAACTATTCTTCATTATTTTATATAAAAGTTTGATTGTATGGCATTAAAATTAAATAATTATGTGATTGTGCTTGTGATTTTCATGAATTTCACATATAATAAAAGTGTGATTATAAAGCATAAAACTCCAATAAAAATGTGAGGAGTGATTCTATGGAACGATTTATCTTAAAAAAACTGCTGGATTGGAAGAATTCTCCCTACCGCAAGCCCTTAATTATGAAGGGCGTACGTCAGGTGGGTAAGACTTGGATTCTGAAAGAGTTCGGAAGACGCTGTTATGAAAATACAGCCTACTTTAACTTCGATGAAAATGAAGAATATAAGCAATTTTTTGAGACAACAAAGGATGTGGAGCGGATTCTACAAAACCTTATGATGGCAAGCGGTCAAAAGATAGTACCGGAAAAGACCCTCATCATCTTTGACGAAGTACAAGACTGCCCGAAAGTCATTAACTCCATGAAATATTTTTGTGAGAATGCACCGCAGTACCATGTTGCCTGCGCCGGTTCTCTGTTGGGGATTGCTCTGGCGAAACCTTCCTCTTTTCCGGTAGGTAAGGTCAACTTTATGCAGATTGACCCGATGACCTTTAATGAATTCCTGCTTGCCAACGGTGATGAAAATCTGGCACAGTATCTGGAACAGGTGGACACCCTTGAACCTATTCCTGACGCCTTCTTTAATCCATTATATGAGAAGCTGAAGATGTACTATGTTACCGGTGGTATGCCGGAGCCGGTATTGATGTGGACGGAGGCACGGGATGTTTCTGCCATGCAGGAAGCCTTGTCCGGAATCATCGGAGCCTATGAGCGTGATTTTGCCAAACATCCTGATCTCAGCGAGTTCCCGAAAATCTCAATGATCTGGAAATCCATTCCTTCTCAACTGGCAAGAGAGAACAAGAAGTTCATCTATAAAGTGGTCAAGGAAGGTGCACGAGCCCGTGAGTACGAGGATGCCTTGCAATGGCTGGTGGATGCCCGTCTGGTGCATAAAATTTATCGCAGCTCAGCTCCCGGCCTGCCAATTGCAGCTTACGACGACCTGTCTGCTTTCAAGATTTATCTGGTGGATGTGGGATTGCTCCGCCGTCTGGCGCAGTTAGCCCCCACTGCCTTTGGCGAAGGGAACCGCCTTTTTACTGAATTCAAAGGCGCATTAGCCGAAAACTTTGTGTTGCAGACTTTAATTACTCAGCTTGAAGTCATGCCCCGTTATTGGAGCCAGAACAACCCGCCTTACGAAGTGGATTTCCTCATTCAGCGGGAGAACGACATCTTCCCCGTGGAGGTCAAATCCGAAGCCAACACAACCAGCAAGAGTATGAAGAAGTTCAAGGAGCTGTTCCCTGATAAGGTCAAGCTCCGCATCCGTTTCTCATTGGACAATCTGAAACTGGATGATGATGTGTTGAATATTCCACTATTCATGGCAGATCAAGCGGATAGGCTGATCGGATTGGCATTGGAGCAGCTACAGAAATAGAATTTATTGAAACGACAAGACAAGCAAAAACGGCACCGTTTTAAACAGTGCCGTTTTTACTTACAAGTTCTTCGGTTCGATTTCCTTGTTCAATCCGTGATTGAAAGGTTAGCGCTTGCATTGCATTTGCAGACCGGGACATACTAAAATTCCATCACAAGCCCCGCATGCAGCTTGTGAACGGATTCTCCTAACGTCTCTCGCAGGAGATCAAAGGCATGATCTCCGGTGCAGTGGCCGGTGTAGATTTCAGAAATACCGGTGGAGCGGATCCCTTCGGCGAGGGCAAGGATCTCTGCGTCGGTCTTATTGTAGAGGTGGAAGCCGCCGATCAGGGCTTTTACTTTTTTATCCGGGAAAGTCGCGGTGACCTCACGGATAATGGTATCGGCGCCGCCGTGGGAACAGCTGTTGAAGATCACAAGACCGTCCGGTGTGTCGAAGACGAGACTCTGTTCGTGGGAGAAGGAATCTGGCTTCCAACGCCGTTTTTCCTTCAGGTACATGTGCTCCCGGATTCCTTTTTTCTCCAGTCCCGGAGTCTTATGCGGAATCAGATAAACCCCGTCACATGGGGAAAAGTCCCCGGAGACGAGCTTGATCCGGTCCGGATACTTTTTTAACATGCCCTTTGGAATACCGATGTATTTCTTGTAATTCCAGACACCTTTGCAGCAGTTTTCTCCGGTAGTTTCCCTAAAATAAAACGGTGCAAACGAATTTACCCTGAAAAATTCCGGGATTCCGTCTGCATGGTCGTAGTGCGCGTGGGAGAGAACTCCGAAATCCACGTCTTTCATGTTCAGTCCAAGCACATCAGCATTTTTCAGAAAAAGCCCGGATGCCCCGGCATCGAGAAGGATATGTTTCCCATGATATTCAATAAAAATTGATAATCCCCATTCACAGCCGAGATTTTTGGCGGGGATGTTGTCGCTGAGTACGGTTGCTTTCATAAATGAAAATCCTTTCGTAAAGTATTGATTGATAATTGCCTTATAACTTTATTTTTTTCATTAAACACAAATGCGAACTTCCTGCAGGAAAGAGGTTTTGTATAACCTCGCGGCTTTACAAATTTCTTTTGCAATCTCTTTCTTATCGATCTTTTTCCTCATTAGATTTTTCCTATCAACGGTATTTGGGTAACAAAAACGCCGGACAACCAAAGTTATCCGACGCATTTTTTATGATTGCGTGTTTTATGCTGGCTGTTAGCCTCGATGCCTTGCCGAGTATCATAAAGTGCTGGTAATTACCCTCCCCAGCCGGAGTACAGCTTCAACGTGTCGCCACATGGAAACCTTTCTGGTTCATTTATATTATACTTAAATCCCGTCCTCTTATCAACTGATTTTGAAAATATCCAAGATTTTAACGGAAATAGCATGGAAAAGTGTTACAGGAAAATCGCAGAAAGACCTCTTGAATATTTAAAGATGTGGTGTTATATTATAGATAAGAGAAGTGCCACCGATAGACGGCTTGGCCCTCGAAAATATGGATTAAAAAATAACCGCTAGTTTTGCGAGGACTGGGCGGTTATTTTTTTGTGTTTTTTTCGATGTCTCTGCCAAGTGAATATCCTGCCTTGAAGCAAGTTGCTCCGAAGCTCAGGATTGCAAGTACAATACCTAAGATTTCCATATGGCATCACCCTCCTCTCACTATGTATCAGAGGGTCACACATGCCCTCTGCGAAGAGGGCCAAACCGCCTACCGTTATGGTGGCACCTATATTATTCTATCACAATTTCTTTGATCTATAAAGTCTATTTTACGCTACTGGTGGTTTTAGAAGCCGCGTCGCTGCTATCCACGTCAGGAATTTCATAGACCGCAGTGCCATGTCCGCCCCAAGCGGATCATGGACAAATGCCTGTATCTATGGTATACTATCCCCAAAGTCGGTTCTGATACATGGAGAAATTCTGCCCGAATTTTTCCGTGCATAAAAAGGCACTAATGTGCCAAATGCGCACTCGCGCAAGAGGAGTCTATCGCAAGCGACTGCGCTCGGTGCGAGAATGTGCCAAGGCACACTCTTTTTATGGTCTTGCTGTGCCCATTTTTAAAGGGCGGCGGATAGGAGATAAGAATGAAAGATGATAAAAAGGTCAGCCATATTCTGCAGCTTTACCTTCAGTGGCCGGTATTTTTAACGGCACTGGTAATCCTTGCGGGAGCTGCGGTCAACCTGATCTCACGCAAGGCGGGATTCGTGATGCTTGCATTTACGGTGATCTACGCGGCGTGTGCCGGAACCCTGTATATGTACGGAAAGAAGCGGGCTCTCGGCAGTCTGGTGTCCTTTGCGTCGGCGTACAGCTGGAGTCAGAAACAGCTTCTGGCGTCCCTGGAGCTGCCCTACGCGGTCGCGGATACGGATGGTAAGATCCTTTGGATGAACCGCGCCTTTGAGGCGGTGACCAAAGAAGAGAAGAGCGCAGGGAAAAGCCTGACAATGCTCTTCAAGGAGATCACAGTGGAATCCCTCGAGAAGATGGAAAATGCGATGGAAGTCCATGTGATCTATGGGGAATCGAAATACCGCGTGAGTATGAAACGCGTGACGATCCGCCCGGATGAGCTTGCCTCCGGAATCCCGGAGAAGCAGACGGAGCAGCAGATCCTTGCGGTATATCTCTATGATGAGACAGAGCTCTACAACTACAAGCAGGCGATCACAGACCAGAAGATGGTCGCGGGCCTGATCTATCTGGACAACTATGATGAGGCGTTGGAGAGCGTCGAGGAAGTCCGCAGATCGCTCTTAACGGCCCTGATCGACCGAAAGATCAACAAGTACATTTCGGCGGTCAACGGTATCGTAAAGAAACTGGAAAAGGATAAGTATTTCTTCGCGATCAAGCAGTGCTATATGCCGCGTCTGGAAAAAGAGCGGTTTGGACTGCTTGAGGAGGTAAAGACCGTCAATATCGGAAACGAGATGGCGGTGACCTTAAGTATCGGTATCGGAATGAACGGCGATACCTACAGCCAGAACTATGATTATGCCCGTACAGCAATCGATATGGCCCTCGGCCGCGGCGGTGATCAGGCGGTAGTAAAATGCGGCCAGAAGATCCAGTATTACGGCGGAAAGGCCCAGCAGTTAGAGAAAACGACCCGTGTCAAGGCCCGCGTCAAAGCCCATGCCCTCAGGGAGCTTCTTGAGACAAAGGACTGCCTTCTGATCATGGGACATAAGATCGGAGATATCGACTGCTTCGGCGCGGCGATCGGAATGTACCGGATCGCATCCGCTCTGAATAAGAAGGCACATATCGTGATCAATGAAGTGACCTCCTCGGTGCGTCCGATGATGGAACGCTTTGAGACCGGCGATTATCCGAAGGACCTGTTCCTCACGGGAAGTGAGGCCGCGGATATCGTGGATAACAATACGGCGCTTGTCGTTGTTGACGTCAACCGCCCGAGTATCACAGAAGAACCGGACCTTTTAAAACTCGTGAAGACGATCGTTGTCATCGATCACCACCGTCAGTCCAGCGAGATCATCACAAACGCGACTCTGTCCTATGTAGAGCCTTACGCGTCATCTGCCTGTGAGCTGGTTGCGGAGATTTTACAGTATGTTGCTGACAGTATCCGGATCAAATCCCCGGAGGCGGACGCTATGTACGCGGGAATCGTGATCGATACGAACAACTTTACAAATCAGGCGGGTGTCCGCACCTTTGAGGCGGCGGCGTTCCTTAGAAGAAACGGAGCGGACGTGACGAGAGTACGGAAGTTGTTCCGTGACAGTATGGAGGACTACAAGGCGAGAGCCGAGGCAGTCCGTCAGGCAGAGGTCTATAAGAAATGCTTTGCCATCAGCGTGTGCCCGTCAGAGGGCGTGGAGAGCCCGACAGTAGTAGGCGCACAGGCTGCAAACGAGCTTCTTGACATTGTGGGAATGAAGGCATCTGTCGTTCTGACCCCATATGAAGGCAAAATCTATATCAGCGCGAGATCGATCGACGAAGTCAATGTCCAGGTCATGATGGAAAAGCTGGGCGGAGGCGGACACAGAACGATCGCAGGCGCACAGCTCCCGGGCGCTACCGTTGAGGAGGCCAAGGAGAAGGTGAAAGGCGTCATTGATATGATGCTGGAGAAAGGAGAAATTTAAGATGGAAGTTGTATTATTAGAGGATGTGAAGGCACTTGGAAAAAAGGGCCAGGTCGTAAAGGTAAATGACGGATATGCGAGAAACTTTATCCTTCCGAAAAAGCTTGGTGTTGAGGCGACATCCAAGAACTTAAACGATTTAAAGCTCCAGAAAGCAAACGCGGAGAAGGTTGCGGCAGAGCAGCTTGCGGAGGCTAAGAAGCTTGCGGAGGAGATCGATAAGATGTCCGTAACCGTTTCGATCAAAGCCGGCGAGGGCGGACGCGCGTTCGGTTCCGTCTCCACAAAGGAGATCGCGAAGGCGGCGAAGGACCAGTTAAAGCTTGATATCGACAAGAAGAAGATGGTTCTGCCGGAGCCGATCAAGAGCATCGGAAGCTTTGAGGTTCCGATCAAGCTCCACAAGGAAGTAACAGCAAGACTCAGCGTGAAGGTCGTTGAGGCGTAAAGACTGAATGTCTGCCGCGTGTGCAATACGCGGACAGCATAGTTGAAATTCAGGGCAGGAAACCAGGTAGAGGTTCCAGCCTGCAAAGTAAGAAAGAAAACGGCTTCTGCAGAAATATATGCAGAAGCCGTGCGAAGTTATAGACACAGACGTACAGAGAGGAAATCGGACAGATGGAAGAAGCGTTAGTAAAAAGGGTTTTGCCGCACAGCGTTGAGGCGGAGCAGTCGGTGATCGGTTCCATGCTGATGGACAGGGATGCGATCATCGCGGCATCGGAGATCGTGGTCGCGGACGACTTTTATCAGCGTCAGTACGGGATCATGTTTGATACGATGGTGGAGCTGTTCAATGAGGGAAAACCGGTGGATCTGGTCACGCTTCAGGACAGACTGAAGGAAAAGGATGTCCCGCCGGAGGTGTGCAGTCTGGATTTTGTCCGCGACATCCTGGCAACGGTTCCGACTTCCGCGAATGTGCGCTCCTATGCCACGATCGTCCATGAAAAGGCGGTTCTCCGCCGCCTGATCAAGATCAACGAGGAGATCGCCAACAACTGTTATTCCGGAAAGGACAGCCTTGAAGTGATCCTGGCTGACACGGAAAAGCAGATCTTCAACCTGTTGGAAAGCCGCGCTTCCGGCGATTTCGTGCCGATTCGTCAGGTCGCGCTGAACGTCCTTGATAAGATCGAGCAGGCGACCCGCTCAAAATCCACGGTAACGGGTCTTCCTACCGGATTTATCGATCTCGATTACCGGATGTCCGGCCTCCAGCCTTCGGATCTGATCCTGATCGCTGCCCGCCCGTCTATGGGAAAGACGGCGTTCGTACTGAATATTACGGACTATATCGCGGTCCGGAGACAGAAGACCTGCCTGATCTTCAGTCTGGAGATGTCGAAGGAGCAGCTGGTAAACCGTATGCTGTCCATGGAGTCCAACGTGGATTCCCAGAAGCTCCGTACCGGTACCCTGACGGATGCGGACTGGGACGCTGTCGTGGAAGGAATCGGTACGATCGGAAGCTCCAAGCTTGTAATTGATGATACGCCGGGTATTTCCATCATGGAACTTCGTTCCAAATGCCGGAAGGTTAAGCTGGAACATGGTCTCGACCTCGTTATGATCGACTACCTGCAGTTAATGTCGGGCAGCGGAAAGAACGGAGACAACCGTCAGCAGGAGATCTCTGAGATCTCAAGATCTTTAAAGGCCATCGCGAGGGAGTTGAGCGTCCCGGTGATCGCCCTGTCCCAGCTTTCCCGTGCCTGTGAGACAAGAACGGATCACAGACCGATGCTTTCGGATCTTCGAGAGTCCGGAGCCATCGAGCAGGATGCCGACGTTGTGATGTTCCTGTACCGTGACGATTATTATAATAAGGATACGGATAACCCGAACACGGCGGAGGTTATTATCGCGAAACAGCGTAACGGCCCGATCGGAACCGTATATCTTGGCTGGAAACCGGAACTGACCCGGTTTGTGAATATTGCGAAGGAGCAGCAGTAAATGCATGGTCAAGCGCCTGCTTTCGAATGGAATTTGAAGGAATTTCATCGGAAGCGGGCGTTTTTGTCATATTGGGACATGGCTTCACATATATTATTAGCAATCTGATAACGGTTTTGCAGGCATGCGGCAGTCTGTGGACATGCTGAGAAACTGGATCAAACAGAGTCGAACAATCGTTGCGGTTCATGGCAGAAATTTCGAACTGTGACGAAAATCATGTGAAAGGAAGAGGACGACCATGTCAGAAACACATTATCTGATCTCCGATGCCTCGAAAAAGGTTGATGTGGAATCTCATGTACTTCGGTACTGGGAGGAGGAACTGGAGATGAACATTCCTCGCAACGAGATGGGACATCGGTATTATACGGATTTTCATATCCGTCTTTTTAAACAGATCAAGGAATTGAAGGAAAAGGGGTATCAGTTAAAGGCGATCAAGACAGCGCTGGCGAAAACGCTGGACGCGGAGGGGGAATCGGTGGCGCCCACGGATGTTCTTGAGGAGGATGTTATGACGGCATTGAAGGAATGTACGGAGCAGGAGAAGAGAGATCTGGAAAAGCTGGATCCGGGGGAAGCCGCGGAACTCATGAACCGGGAAAAAGCGGAGCAGTTCAGGGAGTTTCTTACCCAGATGATCGGACAGGCCATCGAGGAGAACAACGAGAAGCTGAGCCAGGATATCAGCCGGATGGTGAACGATAAAGTGTTAAAGGAGATCGATTACCTGATGCGGGTGGCAGATGAGCGGGACGAAGAGCGGTTCCGGCAGCTGGATGAGACGATCCGGCTTTATCAGAAGGAGAATAAAGGGAGGGCGGAAGCTGCGGCGGCGAAAGCGCCGTTTTTGCCGTCGATCTTCAGAAAGAGAAAGTTTGGGAGAAATGGGAATAAGCTTTGATGAGAGCAAAAATGAGAACTCCTTTCGCGAAGATCCGGATTCTGGATCAGAATCCACAGAAATCAAAAAGCCGCTGTTCGAATAGAACAACGGCTTTTATGTATTGGTTTGCGTTTGTGATCAACCCTCGTTGATTGCGCCTGTCGGACAGACACCAGCACAAGTACCGCAGCTAATGCAAGTATCAGCGTCGATTACGTACTGTCCATCTCCCTGAGAAATAGCGTTTACCGGACATTCACCAGCACAAGTACCGCAGCTAACGCAGCTATCGTTAATTACATATGCCATAACAAAATACCTCCTTTGTTTATTTCTTTCATTCTATAATAAACGGTTAAATTATTCAAGGGGAAAATTGTGAAAAAATGTACCTAATGAGGAACAAAAATCCAGTAAACATGCGGTTAGACAGTCACAACTCGAGTTAGTCTATTCTTACCTTTGCAGACAAAAATCAACCCGGCTGTCATTCGGCTGAAAGTATTTCATGATGGTCACCATATGCGGACAGGCATTTTCTAAACTGGAAATACCATATCATACAGGAATGCATGATGGTTACTGTACGCGGGTAGGAATTTTCTGAACTGAAAATTCCGTATGATACCGTTATGACCGCGGATTTTGCCGATTCGGAATGCGAAGCATCGGCAAAATCCTGTTACAGTGCGCGGGCATGGAGTGCCCGTGTACTGTAACTGCATGATGCGGCTGTACCAGCAGATTTTGCAAAACCACCTTGCCAAGAAACGAAAAAAGTATTATACTCTCGATATGCTGGCATAAGGGCAGTATGCCTGTTATGCCGGAAACAATCGTAGAAAATTGCCCTCGGCAGATTTCGAAGGTGAAAGGAGGATTTATCATGCAGATTTCAAAAGAAATGCTCATTGGTGAGCTTCTTCAGGTTGATGAGAATATGGCTCAGATTTTAATGGGCGCCGGAATGCACTGCATCGGATGCCCGTCTTCTCAGATGGAGTCTCTGGAAGAGGCTTGCATGGTTCACGGAATTCCGGTAGAAAAACTTGTAAGTGTAATTAACGAGTATCTGGCTCAGAAGCAGCAGTAATGTATGTGACTGCTCGAGAGAGTTTTGGTTTGCTGACTGTGCGAAAGGTCGGAGAATGTAAGAAGGACTGCGGTCAGGGAGAATTTTCCCGGCTGCGGTCCTTTTTCCATTTTGACATATATGGAGCAATGTGCCATAAAAATTCTGTATGTTGAAAAAACATGGGGACATTTTGGAAACAGACTTTGCACATAAAAAAGCATCTGTATAAATCTGTGGAATGCAGCTTTTTACAGATGCTCTATTTAAATATTGATCAATTGGGAAGTCAGATTATAAGTTCTGCAGCACCTTCAGCGCGTCCTTCTTTACGATCAGATCATAATGTTCCGCATAGTAAGCGCCGGACGCAGCGGCATCGCCCTTTAACCTTGTTCCGTATTCGGAGAGAGTATTGCAGACTCTGTTGAAGGAACTCTCACTGTCGTTTTCCTTCTTGAGGATCAGGTAGAAGACCCCATTTTCCGGATTCTTGTAGAGAACACTGTTTCCTTTAAAAACAGCACCGGTCTGCCGTGCGGCTTCACAGACGAGATCGAGGGAAGAAAACTGGTAGATCCTTGTAAACTGAGCCGGATTCTTCGACTCTTCCTTTCCCTGCGGTCCATTTGCCGTTGCAGCTGGTGCCGCAGGAGCTTTTTCTCCCTCCGGCTTTAAAATTCCGCTCTGGGTCAGGATATTGATCAGGCCGTCAGCGCCTTCCAGCACTTCCGCGGTGAGATTTCCCCATCCGTTATCATTCTCGTCCTCTTCCGGTGAGAACTTGGAGAACCGGGTATCCAGTTCCTCTGGATCTTCCATCTTCGTGATGATCAGCATAACACTCTCGTTCGCCATCGGGATCGCCTCGACCATAAGCGGGATATCCTCGGCCTCGAAACCGACCTCATTTGCGGCGCGCTGGATCATCTCGCGGAAAAGATTACGGGCTTTCTCGGTTCCATAGGCCAGCTCGCCGAGATTCATATTCCGGACACTCAGGTCAAAGTTGCTGAGGGTGCAGCGGATCTGGTTTTCATTGATACGTTCTATTTTCATAGGATCACTTCCTGTCTGGTTAAAATCAAAATATTCGCGGTATGCTGTAATTCCCATTATAAGAGGGCAGAAAACCGCATTTTTACATCTATAATATACTATATCCTATTCAGCTTTTGCAATCGTATGAGGGAAATTTATTAAAATTTAATCAGTTTGACATCTACAAGATGGTCTGAAGCGGGAGTGTGTATATTAGAATAGTCGCAAGAGGTTGTGTTGCCGGAAGGAGGTGTGATGGTTTATCGAGCGCGTTCTGTTTGGCAAGTATCGGTTGTGCAGAGAGCTGGGAAACGGGCGATCCGGTACTGTATATCTGGCGTATCACGTTGAGCTGGAAGAATACAGGGCGGTAAAAGTAGTCCCGAAATCCCTGGCGGATTATGATACTTTTAGAAAAGAAGCACTTTTTCTGAAAACACTGAGACATCCGGGAATCCCCATCGTCTACGATGTGGAGGAAGATACCGGATACAGTTATCTGATCGAAGAATATCTGGAAGGCGAATCTTTATATGCCCTGGTAAAACGCCTGGGCAGCTTGTCGGTTAAGGCGGCAGCTGATCTTGGAATACAGATCTGCCGTATCATTCAGTTTATGAATTCAGCAGAAAATCCTATTTTATATTTAGACTTGCAGCCCAAAAATCTGCTGGTGTGCAATGGAGTCCTTCGTCTGACGGATTTTGATCATGCACAATACGCGTCAGATGCCGCTGCGTTTGGTGAGCGGTACGGAACGATCGGTTTTGCGGCGCCGGAACAGTACACAGGGGAACCACTGGACTGCCGGACGGACGTGTACGCGATCGGTGCGCTGCTCTACTTTATGAGCCGTGGGGATGCGCCGGGAAGTGTTCCGGAATACAGGAATGAACCGGAATATAGGATGTTTGACCGGATCATCCGCGGGTGTATGGAAAAGGAGAAAGAAGCGCGTTACCAGAGTGCGGATGAACTGCAGGAAACGCTGCAGGAGCTGCAAAATCAACTGAAGGAACAGGCAGCAGAATCTCGAATCGTTGTTTTTGCCGGGGCGGCAGCGGGGATCGGAACAACCCATGCGGCTCTCGGAATGTCTCATTTTCTGACCCGGAATGGGTGTCCGGCTTTATATCAGGAAGCTTATGATACGTCTGCGGTTCGCACACTTGCGAAAAATATGGGAATCAAAACGGACCGGACCGGCGTATATCGAATCGGATGCGGAAGCATCCGGCCTTATTATGGCGAAGCTGTGAAGCTGCCATATCTTTATTTTCCAGTAATCATAAAGGATGTGGGAGTGATCCGCCCGGAAGAGAAACTTCCGGAAGCAGATTTTTATGTTCTTGTATGCGGGGGAAAATGGTGGGAGATCGACAGGACTGTGAATGCGGCGAAGATCTTAAAAAGCCGTGGGAATGTAATCCTGCTCTTCAATCATATGGAGAAAAAAGCACGTCTGAAACTTCCAAAAGTTTTATCTGATATTCATTATTTCTTTCTTCCGTTCTTTTCAAATCCATTCAGAGAAGATAAAGCTGCCAACACCTGTTACCGGGATCTATGGAACGATGGTACAGGGGAAACCAGATGGAAAAGAAAAAAATTATCACAGAGACTCAGGAGAAGCGATGCAGAATGATCGGAATCGCTGGGAGCAATACCGGGGTGGGGTGCACCCATTTTTCGATCATGCTGACAAACTATCTCGCGGGATACCTCAGAAGGAAAGCCATACTGCTGGAATTTAATGAGTCGGGGGACTTAGAAAAGCTTGAATACGTCTGCACGGGGCAGATGGGACAGAAAAATCCATACAGGGTACTGGATGCGGATTATTATAAGTATGCAGGGCCGGAGGCTGTGAAGGAGGTGCTTCAGAGGGGATATGACGATATCCTGATCGATTTCGGATCGGTCAAAGATGGCGCAAACGAATTATATTGGAGATGCGATAAAAAGTTCCTGGTGGGTTCCTTTACGGAGTGGCAGCAGGAGAGTTTCCGGGAATTCGAGATGGAACAGAGAGCGAAACAGAAAAAAAGCTGGCAGAGTCTCGCGGTATTTGGAAGCGAGGAGACCAGAAGAGAATTCTCGAGAAGATTTCGGATCAATGCAGAACGGATTCCGTTTTCAGCGGACGCCTTCTCGGTCACGAAGGAGTGCGGGGAATTTTTTCAGCGTATCCTGTAAAAATGACATAAAAGGACGATTTCCCTAACCGTTATAAAGGGAAAAGCCTGATACTCAGAAATGTCACAATAAATGAGATCTGACCGGCTAAGAATACAGCAGCGGGGAAAAACATGTCACAGTATAACCTTCTTCAGTCATCGCGGAAAAGCCGGGAACAGAGGCATTTAATAACTTAAAATCGACAGCGCAGAGGGAGAACGTTCAATGAAGAGCATCGATAAGACCGTGCATGCCATAGATATGCGGCACGAAGAAAAGAAAGGTGTATATGGGTATGGAAACAGCAAGCGGAACGTATGACTCGGAAAATCGAAGTGTCGAGGAGATGACGCGCTATCTGAATGGACTTAAGCGGTACACGGAAAAAGGAATCCCGATCTACATGGACGGAAAACTTTCCGGGCAGAGAGAATGGGAGAAACTGTTTGAAGTTCGTGAGGATGGAATGTTCTATATGGGAGATTATGTCCAGGCGGAAGGCGGCGGTCTGAAGGAGATACGGTTTGATAAGGTCTATCTAAGCGAAGCGGATATCATGGAGACGAAAGGTCGGAGGAGAAGAACGAGAAAATAAGGAAAGACGGAGGATACCGAATAGAATGGATCTGGCGGTACTGGATAGCAGTAAATCGCACGGAAATGAACCAGGTTATATGTACGAAGTAATATAGATTCAACAGCTGGGGGGATCGTTCTGCCAGATGATTCGTAAGACTGCTGACAACAATTCGTTACAAAAAGTTAACAGACAGACATTCCGCGTTGTGGTATACTTAAGCTATCTTGAAGATCCGGCAAAGTATACGATCTGTGTATACCTTGCCGGATCATCCGTAATAAATAACGATTCAGCATGCCGCCGGTGAGAGACGGAAATGAACGCAGAGTTCTGGGAACCGGCGTGCGGAAAGAGTGATAACGAATGAGAAAAGTAGTTCCTGTATTGGTTGCTGTCGGTCTGATCATCCTGATCGCCGTGGGATTTGTCGGTTTCCAGGTACTGGACCGGTATATGCCGACGAAAGAGCGGGCGGATCTCGCGGAAGTCTATGATGTGTCCGGGGATGAGACCGCGATCCTCTATAACTATGAGCGGCAGGAGCAGACAGGAATCTATGAAAATGGACAGACGTATCTGCCGGTCTCCTGGGTGAATGACCACATTAATGAGCGGTTCTACTGGGACAGCACGGAAGACCTTCTCGTATACGCGCTCCCGGACCAGATCGTCTATGCGGACGCGGAGACAAAGGGGGCCAACGGCGCTCCGCTGCTTCTTGTAAAAGATGATGAGGTCTATCTGACGCTGGGTTTGATCGCAAACTATACGGATGTGCAGATCCAGACCTTTGACTCCGGGGATGGAAGACGTGTCCTGATCAATGACTGGGGAACAAGAAATATAGCGCGGGTGAAAAAGGCTGGAAGTCTGCGAGTAAAAGGCGGCGTAAAGAGTAAGATCCTCACAGACCTCGCAGAGGACGATACGGTGACCGTTCTCGATACGATGGAGAAATGGTCCAAGGTCGCATCTTCCGACGGAAATATCGGATATGTGGAAAATAAGCGCCTGGCAGCCGCGGAGAGCCAGAAATTTTCCGGAAATTTCACAGCTCCTGTATACAAGAATACCAGCATGAGCGGAAAGATCGTTCTCGGCTGGCACCAGGTAACAAGCCAGGACGGAAACAATACCTTTGACAGCATTGTGGCAAAGACAAAAGGGATGAACGTGATCTCCCCGACATGGTTTTCCCTGACAGACAACAACGGAAACTATAGGTCACTGGCGAGCAAAGATTATGTGGTGAAGGCCCATGCAAAGGGGCTCCAGGTATGGGCGCTGATCGATAACTTCAGTGCCGATGTCCAGACGGAGACGCTGTTAGCATCCACCGCCACCCGCCGCAGGCTGATCGACAGCCTGATCGCGGATGCGGAAAAATATGACCTGGATGGTCTGAATCTTGATTTTGAGAGCCTGAAAACAGAGGCGGGCGTCCATTATATCGAATTTATCCGGGAATTATCGATCCCGTGCCGCCAGAAAGGTATTGTCCTGTCCGTGGACAACTATGTTCCGGCGAGATACAACAGCTTCTATAACCTGAAAGAACAGGGAATTGTTGCGGATTATGTGATTATGATGGGATATGATGAGCACTTTGCGGGCGGCGAGCCGGGCTCTGTGTCCTCTATCAGCTACGTGAAGAATGGAATCTCCGGAATGCTCGAGGATGTCCCGAAGGAGAAGCTGATCAATGCCGTTCCGTTCTACACGAGACTCTGGATCGAAGCCGGGGACGGATCCATCACCTCCAAGGCGATGGGAATCGCGGATGCGAAGAAGTGGGCAGACAATAACCAGGTGGAACTCACCTGGCAGGCGGATACCGCCCAATATTATGGCGAGAAACAGACAAATGACGGTGCTTGGTTCCTCTGGATGGAGGAGGAGCGGTCCTTGAAAGAAAAGATGAACGTGGTCCGTCAGAACGATCTGGCGGGAGTCGCGTGCTGGAAACTGGGGTTTGAGGATTCTGCCGCGTGGGATTCCATCCAGTGGAACTAAGATCATAATGGCGCTTTTACGCCGGACCTACCAGGTCACCATCTTGTCCAGCAGGAGTTTCTGTTCCTTGCTGGAACGTGTGAGGTAGATGCGGGTGGTCTCGATGCTCTCATGCCCGAGAAGATCCGCCAATAGAGAGATATCGCTGCTGCGAGCCAGAAAATTCTTCGCGAACCGGTGGCGGAAAGAATGAGGGTACATGGTATCAGGATCGATGCCATACCGGACTGCATAGTGTTTTAATTGGGAATGGATGCCTCTGGTCGTCACGGGGCGTCCATTTTTTCCCACAAAAAGAAAGCCGGAGGTGATACCGCGGCGGTCACACCAGGCTTTTGCCTCCTGACAGAGGGAATCCGGGATGTAGATGCGGCGGATCTTCCCACCTTTGGAGTAGAGATCAAGATACCCGCAGGCTAAATGTTCCGCCTTGATCTGCACCAGCTCACTGACCCTGGCACCGGTGGTCACCAGAAAACGGACGATGAAATACCAGAAGTCGTGGTGTTCTGCTTTCAGGTTCCGTTGGAGCGTCTCACAGTCTTCGTTTGTGATAATGGAGTCCTGGAAGGTGTCGCGGGAAATTTTTACCGCATGGAGTCGAAAACTGGCGAGGTCGGGATAGAGTTCCGGCTGTTCTTCCTCTAGGAAAAGAAGAAAATGATTTACGGCGTAGATCCGCTGATTGATCGTTGCGGGGCGGTAATTGGCAATCAGAAGACTCCGGTATTTCCGGAGAAGAGATTCGGTTGGAATGGGATAGATGGACAGAAGCTGCCTGATCGTCCGTCTATACGCGTCTCCGGTATTTTCAGACATATTCTTTTTTCTTAAATATGATCTAAATGATTCTGCCAGGTTTTCCTGGTCTTTTGGAAGTTCTTTCATAACATATCCTTTGAATAATAACGGAGCAGCAGGAATTTTACCAGTTTACGATCTGATTGAAGAGATCCTGCTGTTCAGTACTGCTTTTATGCAGGTAAATGCGGGTAGTCTCAATGCTCTCATGTCCAAGAATATCGGACAGAAGCGCAATGTCATCACATTGTTCTGTAAATTTTTTTGCGAATAGATGCCGGAATGCATGGGGATGTACGACAGATGGATCCAGATTGTATCGAAGTGCAAAAACCTTAAGCTGATCCCGGATCCCGTTTGTGGTGATCGGATTTCCGAAACGGTTTAAAAATAAGCTGCCGCTGGTGCGCTTTTCGTTTTGAAGCCACAGCAGGCAGGTCTCCTGGACATTTTGCGGGAAGTAGATCCGCCGGATCTTATCACCTTTTGAGTACAGGTCCATCTGACCGCGGATCATATCTTCCACACGGATCTGGAGAAGTTCGCTGATCCGCACGCCAGTGGCGGCCATGATCCGCACGGCAAAGTAGTAGGTAGGCTTTCCGTCACGCAGAAGACATTTTTTCAGGTACTCATAGTCGGCCTGGCTGATCACATTTTCCAGAAATGGTTTCTGTTGAAGGCGGACCATAAGGACCCTGGAGTCAGGAAGCTCGAGAAATTCCATAAAACAGTTCATTGCGCGGATCCTCAAATTTACGGTGTTGGGCTTGTACCTGTCGATGAGATAGCATTTATAGAGCATCAGATTGTCATGTGTGATTTCGGGGTACAGGGAAAGAAAATGCCTGGCAGTATAGAGATAGGAACGGATCGTCTGGTAAGATTTTCCATTCCGGAGCAGCCACGCTTCGAACTTGGAGAGTTTTTGACGGGCCGTTTCAGAAAGACGGTCTGTGGGAAGAGCAGTTTTTCTCATAGTATTATCATACCTTTCTGTTTTTGAAAGTATTTTATCGCAGGAAACAAAAAGAGCAAGAGAAAACTGGAGAATACGTTGTTGATGGGGAAAGGAAGGAGGAAAAGCAAAAAATCCGTCGGAGACATAGGACATCTCCGACGGACGTTTATATAAGCTGTATATGATTGGAAATGAACAGACAATGCTTTTGGGAAATGTTCGGTGGCATTGCGCTGCCCGGAAGGAAATTGGGTTGCTTAGTTCTGGAAATCTACAATCGCGTTTCCCTTTTCATCATATCGAACAGCATCCTTATCAAGTGTCAGCGCATCAATGGCGTCAAGGTACGCCTTGATGGACGGATACTGCGGCTTGTAGTTGGCGATGATCTCTTTCGCGGTCACGGCATTGTTGGAGAGCAGGGCATCTACGAGGAAAAGCTGAACCTTTGCCGCGTTTACGCACATACGGTTCGGATCGGTGATCTGGAAGTCGATGCCATGGAGAGTGCCGACAGCGCCGCCTGCGTTGATCTGCACGCCCGGCATTACGCAGGTGACATCGCCGAAATCGGAGGAACCGGTGCTCCAGCCGTTGTAGTCGAAGACAACTTTCTTTCTTCCGCAAAGTGCCACGCAGCAGTCCTCAGCCAGCTTCATGAATGTCGGATCATGATACTCCGGAGCGTAACCAGGGCGGTCGCTCAGCTCAACGCCTGCGCCCATAGACAGTGCGGCACCGGTCAGCGCACGGTTTACCTTGATATTCTCGCGTTTGATCGCCTCTAAGGATTTTCCACGGACATAACTTTCGATCTTCATCTCATCCGGGATAATGTTTACGGCGCAGTTTGCGCCCATGAGGATCGGATGGAAGCGGATCGTATCTTTCTCCTGGAATGTCTCACGGAGGTCGTTGCATGCCTGGAGACCCAGCATAGCGGCATACTCCGCGTTGACTCCCATATGAGGAGCTCCGCCTGCATGGGCAGATTTTCCTTTGTAGCGGATATTTTTCGCTATACATCCGTTCATTCCGAGCAGTGCCTGAAAGTCAAGGTCGGTATCTCCGTCCTCGTTGACGCTGGATCCCTTTGTCATGCCGTGAACCATCATGGCCATGTCGACGCCGTCTAAGAGACCACGGTACATGAATTCGGTCTTACCGCCGTTGTACTTGATGATGCCTTTCTGGCGGAGTTCCTCACGGAATGCAAGCTGGATCATCTCCTCGGCCGGAACGACAACGAGGCGGATGGATCCGCAGAGACCGTCGAGGGCGTGGGGCTGTTTCAATGCGGCTGCGATTCCTAAAAGTGCAGCGGACTGGGCGTTATGTCCGCAGCAGTGGGTCATTCCATTTACGGATTCCGGATGGTTCGCGATATCGAGGGCATCCAGTTCACCGAAGATCGCTACCTTTGGTCCCGGTTTTCCTGTCTCAACATCGGTGTAAAAGCCCGGAATGTTTCCGGCTTTGACGAGTGTGTATCCAAGTGCCTCGTATTTCTCTGCGAGATAGTCGTGGGCCTGCCACTCGGTGTAACCGGTCTGCGGATGAGCCCAGATCCAGCGCTCTGCGTCGAGGATGAGCTGTTTTACGGTATCTACGTTGTTTACGATCAGCTGTTGTCTGTCTGTCATGGAAATACCTCCTGAAATATGTAATATTGGACGGAACCAGGCGCTGTACGGGAGCATCAGGTCAAGCCCGGTTCATCTTTAAAAGCTCGATCAGCGCGTCAGTGTGTTCCTTCGTTGTCGCCCAGCTTGTGGCGATCCGGATCACGGTATGGGAGTCATCATATTTTTCCCAGAAGCTGAATTCCGCCTGCTCTTCCAGACGGTGCAGGACTTCGTCCTCCAGAATAATAAAGATCTGGTTTGTCGGAGTCTCAAGGAAGAACTGGTAACCGTTTTCCTTTAACGCGGATTTTATCGCGGCTGCGCAGTCGAGGGCGGATTCCCCGATATGAAGGTACAGATCATCTGTGAACAGGGTATCGAACTGGATCCCCAGGATGCGGCCTTTCGCGAAGAGCGCTCCGTGCTGCTTTATGATCGTGAAAAAGTGCGGGATCAGCGCCGGATCCGGGATTACGACCGCCTCGCCGAAGAGCGCTCCGCATTTCGTTCCGCCGATGTAGAAGACATCGCAGAGTTTCGCAAGATCCTTTAATGTTACGTCATTTTCCGGGGAAGCGAGAGCGTAGGCAAGTCTGGCGCCGTCCGCATAGAGCGGGAGATGGTACTTACGGCATGTCTCGCTGAGGGCGGTCAGTTCTTCCAGGGAATACAGGGTTCCGTATTCCGTCGGCTGGGAGATATAGACCATGCCCGGCATGACCATGTGCTCATGGTTATCATCAGATAAAAAGGTGTCCATATAAGAGGTGACCTGGGCAGCTGTGATCTTTCCATATGTATGGGGCAGCGGGAGCACTTTATGTCCGCCGAATTCGATGGCACCGGCCTCATGGACTGCGATGTGACCGGTCTCCGCACAGAGAACGCCCTGATAGGAGCGGAGAAGTGCGTCGATGACGGTAGCGTTTGTCTGGGTTCCGCCCACGAGGAGATAGACTCCCGCATTTGGAGCACCGCAGGCTTTGCGGATCTTATCCCGGGCAGATTCAGAGAACTCGTCGAGACCATACCCGGAAGTCTGCATCATATTTGTGGAGAGCAGCTCATTCATGATAGCCGGATGGGCGCCTTCCATGTAATCGCAGACGAATTTCAGTTTTTCATTTGCCATGTTAAAAACCTGACCTTTCGTGTTGTCTGACTCTATTATACAGATGGCATATTGATGTGTCAATGCAGGAAGGTGTATGAAAAAAATCTGAAAACACTGAGGGAAATATAGGGATTCAGCTGATGATGGCGATAAGAGCGGAAGCCAGAATCCAGAACTTTTTTGGATTGAACGGAGACAGGAAAATCCGCACATAAACGGGTCCCCCATGAAATAGAGTATTATGAAGAGCGGATTTTCGGGGAAACAGAGCATGAAGCAGAAAGTGATAGAGCCGGTTCTCGGCATATGCCTGCTCGCCATGGTGGTCATGGCGGTGAAATATGGGAGTATTCGTGTGACGGGGAGCGGTGACGCCTACATAAAAGAGACACCGGTGGTGGTGGTCGATGCCGGACACGGCGGAACAGATCCCGGCAAGGTTGGAGTCGACGGGAGCCTGGAGAAAGATATCAACCTGGCTGTGGCGGAGCGGTTGAAAACGTACCTGGAACAGGATGATGTGAAGGTCATTATGACGCGGGAGACGGACACGGGACTTTATTCCGAAACGGACAGCCGGAAAAAGATGGCGGACATGAAGAAACGGTGTGAGATCATTGAGGAGAGCGGCGCGGACCTTGTGGTCAGCATCCACCAGAACAGCTATCACGAGGAATCCGTCTCTGGCGGACAGGTATTCTATTACCGGGATTCGTCAAAGGGAAAGGCGCTGGCGAAGATCCTGCAGGACCGGTTTGACTATGTCCTGGGGGACCAGAACCGGAGACTTCCGAAGGCGAATGCCAATTACTACCTCCTTCTGCATGTGAAATGTCCCATCGTGATCGTGGAGTGCGGATTCTTAAGCAACCGGAAGGAAGCAGCGCTTTTAAACAGCGGGGAGTACCAGGATAAGCTGGCATATACGATTCATATGGGGATCATGGAGTACCTGAATAAGAAGCAATGAGATAGGAAAAATGTACAAATGAAGAGAAATAAAATTGTCATATTATACAAAAAAGGTCCACCTGTTTTTAACTATCCGATATGGCATTTAAAAGGTCAATATGCTATGATTCTTTTACCAATTGGGACGAAAAAAATGAAGGAGGGATACTTTGACGAAAGAAGATATGAAACAGATTTCAGACCTTATGGATGAAAAGTTTATTGCATCGGAAGGCCGGATGCGAGCGGAGATTGTAGCATCGGAGGCGCGGACAGGAGAAAAGATCGATAGGGTGGAAAATAATCTGAGTGCAGAAATAAAGAAGAATCGTATCAGCATGACAAGGCATATGCAGGAGCTGAATGCCAAATGGGTTGAAACAAATGAAAAACTGGATCGTATGCTTGCAAGGATGGATGGAATGGATAAGAATATGAGCGCGATGCGGGCAGAAATGGACGCAGTGCCTAAGCGATTCGACGCGGTAGAGACAAATCTGGGCAGAAAAATTTCAGAATCGGAGGCAGTTACCCGGAGATATACGGAAAAACTGTTTTTCCAGGTGGCAGAAGGCAAAAAGAAACGTTCTGTACGTTCATCTGGGCTGGAAGGATAAAAGATCCGCCGGAGACACGAATATTCCGGCGGATCTTACTATCAGAATTACTCAAGTACGAGTGTACCGTCGCCCTCAGCACGGATCGCGGATTTGAAGAACTCCTCAAATGCTTTCTCCAGGTAGGCCATATCCTTGGAGCCTGCAGTCTCATACGGGGAATGCATAGCTAACTGCGGAAGTCCGACGTCTACAGTGTTTAAGGAAACCTGCGCGTTGGAGATATTTCCGAGAGTGGAGCCGCCGAGGATATCGGAACGGTTTAAGAACTCCTGGTACGGAACACCTGCGCGCTCGCAGAGGCAGCGCATAACAGCTGCGGAAACAGCGTCTGTTGTGTACTTCTGGTTTGCGCTGTGCTTGATTACGAGACCGCCGTTTAAGTAGGTGCGGTTTGTCGGGTCGGTCTTGTCAGCGTAGTTCGGATGTACGGCATGTCCGTTATCCGCGGATACCATGAAGCTGGAAGCGAGGGACGTGAGGTACTCTTCCTCTGTTCTACCAAGGCTGCGGTTGATGCGGCGGAGAATGTCGTAAAGGAATGTGGAGCCGGCGCCCTGTTTTGTGCCGCTTCCTACTTCCTCGTTGTCAAATACGGCAACGACCGGGATGCAGCGGTCGCTCTCACTGTTTAAGAGAGCCATTGTGGACGTGAATGCGCACTGGAGATCATCAAGACGCGGAGCGGAGATAAACTCGCCGTCGCAGCCCCATACAGTACCTTCCATACGGTTGTAAAGGAAGAGGTCCATTCCTTTGATCTGGTCAACGGAAACGCCTGCCTCCTCAGCGATCATCTCTTTGAATGCCTTTCCGGAATTGCTCATGCGGTATAACGGAAGCATATCTTTCTGGATGTTGTACTTGTAACCGTCGTTTACTTCACGGTTCATGTGGATTGCGAGGTTCGGGATCATGAGAAGATCACGGTCAACGTTGATCAGTTTTGTTGTGAGACGGTTGCCGTCTTTTACGATGATGCGTCCTGCAACGGAGAGAGGTCTGTCGAACCACGGTGCGCAGAGCATTCCGCCGTACTTCTCAACATTTAATTTTACATACTGGTTCTCGATGTTCATCTCAGAAGACTCTTTGATCTTTAAGGTCGGGGAGTCGCTGTGGCTTGCCGCGATATGGAAGCCGGAATAATCCTTGCGGGATACCTTGAATGCGATGATCGCGGACTGGTTGCGGGTTACGAAATACTTTCCGCCCTCAGCGAGATTCCAGGTATTGCCCTCAGCGAGACGCTCGAAGCCTGCCTCGGTCAGGTAGTTTGCCAGTTCATGAACAGCATGGAAACCGGTCGGACTCTTTTTGATAAAAGAAAATAATTCCTCATTCAGATTCTGAATCATGTTTTTGTTACTCCTTTCGATAAATAACCCCTGTAAGTCATACTACATTATATAAAAAAAATGCAGATCAGGCAAGCTCGCGCTATGATGTGCGCAAGTGTTAAAATATGATTTCTGTTATAATTCTGACGTTTTTCTGAAATTTACGAAAAAGGTCTGGAAGAGGTACCTTTATTCTCAGTTTCATGTTAAAATATGGGCATGAGTAGCTGCGAAGGTATGGAACAGTTACAAATACGATCAATATGGTGAGAAGATCACTGGGAAAAGAGGGGAACTTATGGATTGGAAGAAGATCAGACAGGCAGTCCGCACGGTGCTGGCGGCTGTATTGATCTGCGCTGCATCGGTGGGAATCACCGGTGATCCGGCATATGCGGCGGATATGGGCGCAGTTTACGGAATTTATGAGCATGGAACCGGTTGGAGTGGGTATCATGGTGACAGCAAAACAGCGCGTGCTGGAACCGGAAGCTATGTGACGGCGATCCGCGCCAGCCTTCAGGGACAACCTGAGGGAATGAGCGGCACGCTTTCTTACCAGGTGAACTTAAGCGGAAGCGGATGGCTTTCCTGGCAGGAAAATATGACTCCGAATGGAAGCACCGAGACAGATATGCCGTTAGAAGCGGTCCGCATGGCATTTACCGGACAGCTTGCGGAGAATTATGATGTTTATTACTCTGTATATCAGAATGGCTCCTGGACAACTCCGGTGAAGAACGGGGAGACTGCGGGAACCGAAGGACAGGGACTCCGTGTGGATGGTCTCTGGGTAACGGTGACGGGAAAAGGTGCGGAGGTACCGGAAGGCCCGAATGGAAAGAGCGTTGACCCGACAAGACCGATGGTTGCCCTGACCTTTGATGACGGCCCGTCGAAGTATACGCCCCGGATCCTGGATTCTCTGGAAGCGAACGGCGGAAGAGCCACATTCTTCATGGTGGGCAACCGAGTTGCGTCCTATGCGTCTACCGTAAAGCGCATGGCGGATCTCGGATGCGAGACAGACAGCCATACCTGGGCACATACATATCTGACAGGAATGTCTGAGGGAGAGATATTACAGAGCTTAAATCAGACACGCGATGCCATTGTGGCAGCAGGCGGAAACGCGCCGAAAGGTGTCCGCCCGCCGGGAGGAAAGATCAATGATGCCAGTAAGGCGGTCCTCGCAAAGGCTGGAATGCCGTCTATCGTCTGGTCCGTGGATACACTGGACTGGAAGACGAGAAACGCGCAGCACACCATCGACACAGTTCTCAGACAGGTGCAGGATGGAGATATCATCCTGATGCATGACCTCTATGAGCAGAGCGTCATTGCGGCAGAGACGCTGATTCCTGAACTCACGAGAAGAGGTTACCAGCTCGTGACAGTCAGCGAGATGGCAGAGCTCCGCGGTGGCATGGCGGCAGGACAGTCTTATGGACATTTCCGCTAAGAATAAAAAATATTGCAGTATGAAGCAAAATGTGATATTCTGTTAACGAACAAATAAATATCGTTCTTCGGGGCGGGGCGCAATTCCCCACCGGCGGTATAGTCCGCGACCTGCGAAAGCAGCTGATTTGGTGAGATTCCAAAACCGACAGTATAGTCTGGATGAGAGAAGAAATTGTATGACAGGAGTAGTTCATTCAAGCCCCGGACTTTTTCAATGGTCCGGGGTCTTTTTATTTACATGGACAGGGAATCATCCCCACGAGTCCGTGTGAGCCGGCAATCCTGCACAGCAATTCCTTGTAACAGAAGAACAACAAGTACAAGGAGGAACATTATGAACCAGAACAAAGTATTAAGCGTCAGAAATCTCGTGCTGATCGCCATGTTCAGCGCACTCGCAGCCGTATTGGAGACGATCCAGGTGGCGGTTCCGTTTGCACCGCCGTTTTACAAGCTGGACTTCGCGGAGCTCCCGGTACTGATCGGCGGCTTTGCCATGGGACCGGCCCAGGCAGCTCTGATCGCGATCGTTAAGAACCTCTTAAAGCTGCTCTTAAACGGAACAAGCACTTACTATGTCGGCGAGCTCGGAAACATCATTGGAAGCTGCATGTTCTCCGTACCGGCTGCCCTGATCTACCGCAGACATAAAACGAAAAAGACCGCTATGGTCGCTCTCGCTGCCGGTGTCATCTGTGCTATCGTCGGCGCTGTATTCGTAAACTGCGCGATCACACTTCCGTTCTACGCAAAAGTTGCTTTCGGCGGAATCGAGAACATCATCGCAATGGGAACAAAGATCAACCCGGCAGTTACAAACCTGTATACATTCGCGATCTTCATGATCGTTCCGTTCAACCTTGTAAAATGCGGACTGAACGCGATCGTAACAGCACTTGTATATAAGCATGTCAGCGTGATCATCCATGCAGGGGTTCAGAGAGAAAAGAAAACTGAAAATACGGCGGCATAACACCTGAAATGGGAGATCCCCCCGGGATAGAGATGGCGAAAGCCGTGTCTGCCTCGGGGGACTTACAATTTATGCGAGAAGTGAGCAAAAGCCTGCGCAGGCACAAAAGTGAGCGCTGGCAGGTGGCGGCAGTACTTGACGGATAACGACCGAAATGAGATAGTGAAGCGGCAATGACTTAAGAAACGGAGAAAATAAAATGGTAAGATATTATAATGAACTGACAAGACTGGAAATGGAACAGGTCGACAAGGACGAGACGGTGGTCATGATCCCGGTGGGAGCGTTGGAACAGCACGGAAACCAGTGTCCGCTGGGTACAGACGAGATCATCGCGGAGGGAACGGCGAGACGGATCAAAGAGGCCTTAGACCGGGAGATCCCGGACTATCCGATGCTGATCTTTCCGCTGATCCCGGTGGGACTCAGCACGGAACATGTGAACTTCTGCGGTTCTGTCACCTTAAAGCCGGATACCTTTTATCATGTTCTCTACGACATCTGCAAAGGCCTGGCGCATCACGGATTCAGGAAGATCGCAATCTTGAACTGCCACGGCGGAAACTCCCCGATCATCCAGGTCTTAAGCAGGGAGGTAAGAAGTGAGCTCGGAATCGCCGTATTTATCATCAACTGTGGCGCATTCTTCGGAAACCAGGCGGTAAAAGACACTGTGACACCTGGAAATATCTGGGATTTCCACGGCGGTGAGATGGAGACATCCATGGTTCTCGCGGAGCGCCCGGAGACAGTAAAGCTGGAGACCTCCGAGGCGGGAATCCCGAGAAAGTTCATGGGAAACAAGACATTCACCGTATATGGCCCGATCACTCTTGGCTGGGTTTCAGAAGAGTGGGAGACCGAGGACGGAAAGCCCATCGGAATCGGCGGCGATCCAAGCGGGGCGACGGCGGAGAAGGGCAACCAGATCTACGACAGCTTTGTGGAGTCGATCCTTTCAGGGCTGAAAGAGATCAGAAAGTGGAAAGACTAAGGCACTGTTTCAGAAAATAGTGAAAAAGTGCTGAGAAACCGGTGAACAGATCATTATTACAGCAATATTAAGAAGAACAGAAAAATTGAAATGAATGGAAACGATGCCGGAAAAGCCTGTAAATCCGCCGGAAATCTGTTGCAACCATAACTTTCATGTGCTAAACTGAATACGCAATTAAACAAAGTGAGGTGCTGCGTTTTATGCAGCACCTTTATCATTACGCGGCAGGTCACAGCGATACTGCCGTATGAGAGCAAAAATGGGAAGCCGTATAGAAGAAACACAGGTTTTCCTGGATATTTGAGTAATAGAATCGAGAGTGCAGAACATGAATACAAAAGTAGTTCGTATCAAAGAGAAAGAGAAGACAAGAGAGGCGCTGGAAAAGAATCCGGGGCTTTTAGAGGCGGCTGAGATCTTGAAAAATGGCGGTCTCGTGGCGTTCCCGACGGAGACCGTTTACGGTCTTGGTGCCAACGCGTTGGATGAGGAGGCGGCGAAGAAGATCTACGCGGCAAAAGGACGTCCGTCCGACAACCCGCTGATCGCCCATATTTCCTGTATGGAAGAACTTCCGGCGATCGTGAAGGAGATCCCGGAGGCGGGTAGGAAACTGGCTGAAAAGTACTGGCCGGGTCCGCTGACCATGATCTTCCCGAAAAAGGACATCGTACCTTACGGAACCACCGGCGGTCTTGATACCGTTGCGGTCCGTATGCCGGTGGATCCGGTGGCAAATTGCCTGATCCATCTCGCAGGTGTTCCGATCGCGGCACCGAGTGCCAACACTTCCGGAAGACCGAGCCCGACAAAGGCGGAACATGTCATCGAGGACATGGACGGAAAGATCGAGATGATCATCGACGGCGGCGCTGTGGGAATCGGCGTGGAATCCACTATCGTGGATGTATCCGGCGAGATCCCGACACTTCTCCGCCCGGGCGCGATCACCATTGAGATGCTGCGTGAGACGTTGGGCCAGGTGGATATCGATCCAGTGATCTTAGGACCGGTCAGCGGCGATATCAAGCCGAAGGCGCCGGGAATGAAGTATCGCCATTATGCCCCGAAGGCGGACATGACACTGGTGGAAGGCGACATGGACAAGGTCGTTGCCTACATCAATGAGCAGACAAAGAAAGCGGAAGCAGAGGGAAAGAAAGTCGGCATCATCTGCACCGAGGAGAGTCAGGACATGTACCAGGGCGGAAACCTCGAGGTGATCGGAAGCCGGGAACACGAGGAGACGGTGGCCCACAACTTGTTTGCAGTTCTGCGTGATTTCGATGCCAGAAAGGTTGACTGCATTTTCTCCGAGAGCTTTTCCAAAGACCAGCTCGGCCAGGCGATCATGAACCGCCTGTGCAAGGCAGCCGGATATCATATTGTGAACATATAAAATTGCAGGAAGGCCTGCGGTGGCTGCAGTAAAGGCAAAAGTACGATCAATTAAAATGAGAAATGGATTTTACCCGTAACTGTGAGAGCGTTGGGCAGTTACATATATGAAATGGAGGACGATCTATGTCAGAAAAGAGAAACGGATACATTACCTGGGACGAGTATTTCATGGGAGTTGCAAAGCTTTCTGCCATGCGCTCCAAGGATCCGAACACACAGGTCGGCGCGTGCATCGTGAGCGAGGACAACAAGATCCTGTCCATGGGCTATAACGGATTCCCGAAGGGCTGTTCCGACGACGAGTTCCCGTGGGATAAGATAGACGAGGATCCGTATAATAGAAAATATTTCTATGTGACACACAGTGAGTTGAACGCGATCTTAAACTACCGCGGCGGCAGTCTGGAAGGCAGCAAGCTCTATGTAACACTGTTCCCGTGCAACGAGTGCGCGAAGGCGATCATCCAGGCGGGCATCCAGACCATCGTCTACGAGAGCGATAAGTACGCGAACGACGCGTCCACACGGGCATCCAAGAGAATGCTGAATGCGGCGGGTGTGCGCTATTACCAGTACAACCCGACAGGCCGCAAGATCGAGTACCGGGTATAACGGAGGAACGAATGAAATTTTTGCTGGCGGCGATCAACGCCAAATATATCCACTCGAATCCGGGTGTCTACAGTCTGCGCGCCTTTGCTAGGACGAAGATCCCGGGGGCGGATATCGAGATCGGAGAATACACCATCAATCACCAGATGGACTTAATTTTACAGGATATCTACAGGAGAAAGCCGGATTTTATCGGCTTTTCCTGTTATATATGGAATATTTCCTACATCATGGAGATCGTCCGTGACGTGAAGAAAGTATTGCCGGAGGTGGAGATCTGGCTCGGCGGACCGGAAGTGTCCTATGACGCGAAAAAAGTGCTGACCAGGGAGCCGGATGTCTGCGGCGTGATGCGCGGGGAAGGCGAGCTGACGTTTACGGAGCTTGTGCGGGCGTATCTGAAAAGGGAAGAACTGTGTGCAGCAAGCTTAGACTTAGATCACATTCCGGGAATTACCTACCGCGCTGAGAGCGGCGAGGTCGTGGAACGTGGTCCCCAGCGCCTTCTGAGCCTGGATGAGATCCCGTTCTACTATGACGATATGGCTGGATTCGAGAACAGGATCGTCTACTACGAGAGCAGCCGCGGCTGCCCGTTCTCCTGCAGCTACTGCCTGTCTTCCATTGATAAAACCGTGCGTTTCCGGAGTCTGGACCTGGTACTCCCGGAACTGCAGTTTTTCCTGGACCACAAGGTTCTACAGGTCAAGTTTGTGGACAGAACCTTCAACTGTAAGCGGGATCACACGTTAGGAATCTGGCGTTATCTCGTGGAACATGACAATGGGATCACAAACTTCCATTTCGAGGTCTCCGCGGATATCTTCGATGAGGAGGAACTGGAACTTATCGGAAAGATGCGCCCGGGGCTGATTCAGCTTGAGATCGGTGTCCAGTCCACAAACCCGGATACGATCAAGGAAATCCACAGACACATGGACCTTGTGAAACTAAAACAGGCGGTGGACCGGGTCTACGATTACCGGAACACCCATCAGCACCTGGATCTGATCGCGGGACTTCCCTATGAGAATTATGAGTCTTTCATGCGCTCCTTCGACGATGTCTACCGGATGCGTCCCGACCAGCTTCAGATGGGATTCTTAAAAGTATTGAAGGGCTCTTACATGGAAGAGCAGGTCGCGGCATATGATCTGAAATACCGGGGAATTCCGCCATACGAAGTCCTTTCCACGAAGTGGCTGCCCTACAGCGATGTGATCCGGCTGAAGGGCGTGGAGGACATGGTGGAGGTCTACTACAACAGCGGACAGTTCCCAGCAACCATGAAGCTGCTGGAAAAGAAATTTGCGCGTCCGTCGGAAATTTTTACGAGTCTGGCGGAATATTATGAGAAGAACGGACTGACAGGGATCAGTCACAGCAGGCTGGCAAGGTATGAGATCCTTTATAGATTTTTAGAGGAAAAAGAGGTTAAAGTGGAACAGAGCACGCCTGCGGCAGAAGACCCGGCAGGAATGGAGCAGAAAACCGGCGTGATAGCTGCAGAAACAGCAGTAAAACTGACACTAGCTGACTTCCGCGACAGCCTGATGTACGACCTCTATGTCCGCGAAAATATCAAGAGCCTCCCGTCCTTTGCCAGTGACCAGTCCCCATACAAGAAAGAAGTGCGGGAATTCTTCATGGCGGAGGAAGAGAGTCCTCAGTGGCTTACGGATTATGCGGGATTTGATTCGAAGCAGATGGCGAAAATGGCTCATCTGGAACATATGGAAGATGGAACGTTTGTATTGTTTGATTATAAAAATCGGGATCCGTTGTCAGGAAACGCCAGAGCAGTCCGCTTCCGGTATGACCGGAAGGGAAGCCGGATGGTGCCAGCAAAACCAGCACGGATATGAAGAAAATTGTGCAGATATGTGATGATGCAGTGAAAGTAAAGATGGAGAACAGACATGGCAGATGAAATGATAAATTCTTATGTCGCCCTGGATCTTGAGACGACGGGCATCGGTGCCCGTCACGAAAAGATCACGGAGATCGGCATGGTGAAGGTGATCGACGGTGAGACGACGGACACTTACCACACTATGGTAAATCCGCACCGGGAGATCCCGAAGCGGATCGTGGAGCTGACGGGGATCACTGATGATATGGTGAAGGATGCACTGGGAATCGAGGAGATCCTGGATGAGGTCCTGGCCTTCACCGAAGACCTCCCGCTTCTCGGCCACCAGATCATTTTTGACTACGGCTTCCTCGTACAGGCCGCAGTGAACCAGAAACGGAAATTCGAGAAATACGGGGTCGATACACTGAAACTCTGCCGGTATCTGATGCCGGGGGAGGAAAAGAAGAATCTGAGTGCCGCCTGCGCGTACTTTGAGGTTACCCAGGATACGGCACACCGGGCACTTTCCGATGCCTATGCCGCCCACAATCTATACCAGGAACTGAAAAAAAGGTTTGGCAAAGAACGTCCGGAACTCTTCACTGCCAAAATGCTCCAATATAAGGCAAAAAAGGAACGGACGGCGTCGAAAAGGCTGAAGATTGTCAAGCCTAAATGAACAAAAACACAAAAAAATTATGAACATAATAAAAGTTGCTGTTCATATAATTCAAGGGGAGTGGCGTAACCCAAAATTTTACGGGGTAAAGTATTTATCCATTCAGCAACACTATCACAGGAAGATTGTGTTATAACTGAAAAATCAGTTTTCTTCGGGTAAAATCTTCTGATAATTCGGTTTATGCGTTCATTACTGCCACGCTCTGAACTTCTATAAGGGTGACAATAATATATTTCTGTGCGTTGATTTCCTTTTTTATCGCACTCCATACCTGTACAATCTTGAAATTCAGAACCATTATCTACGGTAATGCTTTTGAACACTCCATGCGGTAAACGTGTAAACAGCATATCAAGAGCAGATACCACAGAACCAGCGGTCTTATCTGCTACACGGATAATATATTCAAAACGTGTCATACGTTCTGTTAATACAAGCAAAGACTGCCCTTTTCCATCTCGTAAACCAACAACGCTATCCATTTCCCAATGTCCAAAAGTTGAACGTGCATTTACTTCTTCTGGACGTTGGGAAATACTTTTACCCTTAGACGCCTTGCAAGCTTTTTTTACTTGCTTATAAGTCCTTCTTCGTTTATTCTTTTCTAACAACAGGGAATTTGTCACGTTAGGTATATATCCTGCGTCTATATAGCGGTATAGTGTAGGGGTGCTTACTGTCCACTTCCCACGCCGCACTAAATCGCCCACAATAGAATCTGGCGACCACCCAGCCAGTATCTTTGTAGAAACATATTCTGCATATTCGTAGTTTTTTCCGAGTTTCAAACCACTTCCCTTTGCTGTGGCTTGATAGTCTGCGTCCTCTTGTGCTATTGTCGCTGAATAGCGTTGTATCTCTTTCCATGTCTGCCCGTCCCTATGTAAATACAAACCTCGTTGTATCTCTGTGTACACGGCTGATACGGAAAATCCCACCTGTTCAGCAATAAATCTATAGCTATGTCCTGCGTTCTTTAATGCTTCTATCCGCAATCTATCTTCCCATGTCATGTGCCGGAATTTTCGTTTCCTTTTCATAAAGCCACCCCTTCCATTACAGCAATAAAAGAAAAATGCCGCAGGGCGGTCTTATCCCTACGGCGTTTTCTTTAGTCATTAGATATTAGCTTGAAAAAAATCCCGATACAAACTATAACTACAATAGGTTCAAGCATTATAGTCCCTCGCTTTCGATTTTTTGACATATTTCTGCAATTTGTCGCAACCGTTCTTTTTCTGTCATCGTATCATCAAAGCAAATACAACGAATGATGAAAAGAACTTCTAAAATTTCGCTTTGCATAATAAAACCCCTCTGCACATAATCTTATATTAAAGATTATACACAGAAGGGCGTATTGTGTCAATATAAAGTTATAATACTCCATTTTACTATAATATATCACTTTGTACATACAAAGTCAAGTGCTTTTTAATAAAACATCTTACCCGTATCTTGGGGACTGCGAGCAGTTACCGCAAGATACGGGTAAGGGCGTTTATTTCCTTCGTGAAGATACAGCTTGGACAACCGTAGTATTTTGAATTTCCAACGGTTTATCCTTGAACCCCTCTTTAGCAAGAGTATGAATTACTTTATAGGTGTCATAAGCTTGGCGTAGCTTTTCAGAATGAACAAAGAAATAGCTTCCACGGTGTTTCTTTTCAATAACATTACCGTCACTATCCAACACAGGCTTTTTAATTCTTACCCATGTAATACAACCAGCAAATGTAATAGGCTCATAGATAAGGGTACATTGTTCACGCAACCCTTTTGCCATACGGGTAAATACCTGTGAAGTAGCAAGTATAATACGGCGATTTTTTCTGTTCTGTGTTACAACTTCAAGCATACCTTCTGGTAATGTATTTTTACCAGAAGCAAACCAGTTTTGTAATTCATCAATGCCAACAATAACGCCCCGTTTACCGTTATTGTATGTTAGTAGCTGTTGCCATTCGGTAAGCATATCGTCCTCATATTGATACCCCAGATTAGTGATACATTTAGCTTTGGGATATTCTTCTTGTATACGCATCATCATTTCGACTAAGGCTATTGTTTTTCCGCTTCCTTGTTCTCCGCAAAAAACATGGAGTCCTTGAAAACGAAAAAATTCTGGGTCTTGGTTAAATTTATCTAATGCAATACGTCTGGGGGCTTCAATAAAAAGCCTATAGAAAATGTTTTTCTTTTTGACTTTATTATGCTCTCCCTTTTTCATGCGATAGCCACAGAATTTATAAAGATAGAAAAACTGAATGATACAAAGCACAGCAACGATAGCAACAACAGCTAAAAGAAAGTAAAGAGGAATACGAAAGATAACCCATAAGGCTTGAAATAAAGAAATTACAGCGTTAGTCATAAATAACTCCTTTCAAATTTCCTCACGGTGAGGAAGTTTATAATCCTCACCGCAAGGAATACATTATCCTATAAAGGGAATTAAACGAATAATCCAGTTGATAACAGCCATAACAATATTGAAACCACGAATCAATATTAACAACACTAAAATTGGCAATACTTTATTAAGCGGAATAAAGACGTTAATAAAGCCGATTACCTGCATTAAGAAATTCAGCCCAGCACTAAAATTTGAACCCAAAGAAACAACAGGTAAATCGCTTAAAATGTTAGTTAAAAGGTGCATAATACCCTCACTAATCATATTATTCACCGTCCTTTCTTTCAGTCCGTGCTTCTGCCATTGTAGAGTTAGAAACGGCAGAAAGAATAGCAGGAATACGCCCATAAAGATTCCATAGGAACACAAGCCAAGCAATACCAGTAATAATTAAATCACCCTGTTCTTTATATGGCAAATACCAATCAATAGGGAGCAGATTTATATTACCATTGCCATAGTTGTATTTCCCGTTGGCTTTAGATAAATCTACGGAAACAGTAAATTGAGAAGCGTATTTTGTAGGATTGCTTACAATATTTTGTAAATCGTTGTTCCAATTTTCAAGCTGGGCTACAACAGGTAATTTTTTATCAGCAAGGTTTTTCAACTCTGCAATAGCTGTATCAGACGGAACAAACAAAGCAATTAAAAGTTCTTTCAGCCCTTGAATAAGTCCAGAAATGATTTTGGCTGGTAAATCAAGGATTGCTGTAACAACCCGTCCGATAGCTTCAAGAATACGAGCCAAGAAGTCTAAAATGCCAGACAGACTTAAAGAAGGATTACTTGTAGTTGTAGAAGCCCCTACATCTTCAAGCGTTGCTTCGCCCGTACCTAAAGCGATACCATCTGTATAAGAAATAGACAGGTCATTATTAAGCGTTAAAGGAACGTCCAATATACCGGAAGTGTCCAGCCCTAAAGGATAGTCTACTGTAAGCCCTACAGCGTCAGCATACGAAGTTCCTGTTAAAACAGTAAGATTGCCCCAATCTATAGCCATTTTATTAACATTAGGAATTGAAAAGGAAGTCCAAAAATTAGAATCCCAAAGCCCATAAATACGAGAATCACCTTCCAATTTGGAACGAGACCACGAAAAGTTAATATAAGGCTCTTTGCCTACTGCTATTTGCTTTCCTTTAGAATCATAAAAAGTAGCAATATTATTAGGTTTAATTAAAACAGAAGTTACCCCAGCAGGAATACCATAGATTGCATAAGGAATACCACCTGTTTTTTCTTCAAGATAACGTGCGTCATAAGCGTACATATAACCGAAATTCTGAAAGGCTGTATAATAGCTATAAACAGCGTCAGTCATTCTTTGAAGTATATCAATGGGAATATTAGATTGTGATACTAAACCTTGATTCATTTGAATTGTGCCAGCGTCAACAAAGTTACCCAAGAATGTATCTAAGCGATTCAATAAACGTGTAGTATAGGTTACTTTGTTTAAAGTGTAATAATCTCTATTAGTATCCACATTATTGATTACACTTGTTGCCAATCGCTGTATTTCCGAATCCATAGAAGTTATATTGCTGATAATATAGCGTCCAAGCGTAGCGGCAGTTTGTGTAGACTTTTCTACACCGAATTTAATACCTTTCGTAGCCGCATAAGTAAAAACAGCAGAACCAATTACAACAGCGGAAGTTTCAGCGGCACTGTAAGCCATAGCACCATATTTTGTTACTGCTCCATTTACTAATGTTTCTGCATTAGCCATAAATTCTTCCATGCCGATTAAGTCACTACCAACAGCAGGGGCAACAGATGTAGCATGAGCAGGAATAGAAAAAGGAATTGCCAAAAGAAAAGCAAGGAAAAAACAGCTTATTCTTTTAGCTATCCTGTGCTTAACGCAACCAACCATTTAATCTTTCTCCTTTCAAATTTCCTCACGGTGAGGACGATTAAACTAAAAAGGGACTGGCGATTTACCGCCAGCCCCTTTCGGACTATCGCCATAATTCTGGCATTATGCACCGTGCAGAACGCTCTGCAAGAAGGAAATGCCCTTACGGATAGCAATAAAGCCAACCATAACAGGAACAACCACAGGGAGCAGACCAGTAATTTCCGTGAATACGCCAGACAGCATATCAGCAGTAACTACCTTAGCGAGAGTGCCAGTAACAGCAGCAGCACCTTCCATAGTAAATTCTCCTTTCATTAAAGTTTTATAGAAAACCCCCGGAGGGGACTTCCTCGTAATTAGAAAAAGATATTGAAGAAACTGTAGACGTATTTACACAATACAACCACAAGAAAGAACATCATAATTCCTGTGATATATTGAAGCAGAAACAGAACTGAATCTAACTGTTCTGAATAATCAACAGCAGAAACTTCTTCGGTGGTAGAAGTATTGTCAAATGATTCTTCTGCTTGCGAATCATCAACAATAGGTTCTTCAATAACAGTCGAATCCGTATCAATATTTATAGGTTCTTCTACTTCCGAATCGACAATAACAGGTTCTTCATTAACAGTAAAATCACTGTCAATATCTGTCGGTTCTTCAATATCAGAACTGGCGTTAATCGGTTCTTCCACTTCATTATTGCTTAGAACCTCTGAACTTACTTGTTCTGAAATATCAGAATCACTTGTTATTTCTGCCGCAAATGCTGTAACAGACATTGACCGCATTATGAAAAAGGCAAGTACAACAAGCAAGATATAAAAACAATTACGCTTTGGCGTTAATGTCATTACGTTATTACCGCCTTTCTTCAAAATATTTATTTACACCGCCGTATTCAATCCGGTTTGTTTCAGTGTATTCAACAACCGTCTTGATACGGCGATAAAAAGCTTTTACACTTTCAGAATCTTCTTTCTTGTATTGTTCCTCTAAGGGAACATTGCTTATGATAAAAACCTTTGTAAAACAAGCTTGCCGATTAAAATACCGACAAGGAAGCAAAAGGGGATAACCGTCAAGGTAGGTTAAACAATCGGCAATCTTGAATTGACTTCGATATTCTTCAAATACTACAACGTCTTGCCCATCATAAGTATCAAATGGGTGCTTGTAGTCAGTAACACGATAAACATTCAAGTAACCGTATTTATCCATGACGAAGCGAGACTTGCCAGAACCCGGAACGCCAAAAATATATGTAACTTCCAAATCACGCCAACAATTTGTAAACTGTTGGTCTCGGTACATGGAACGTACACGCTGGATTTTATCAAGGTTTGTATATGCTCTGCTAACCTCGTTTACAATCTCAGCATCTGAAGCACCAGCCTTAATCATACTTATAATTAAGTCTGATTCATTGGATTTTCCTTGGTGTTCTTGTGGAATATCGCCCCATTCCTCGAAAGTATCAATATAATTGATTCCCTTATGCAATTTACCGTTTGAATCAGTGTATTCATACGAACCATCTGATTCACGGTTGAACTTTTCGCCCTCTTTTCTAACATAGGAGCGATTTTCAGAACTTTTCCCTTTCACCACATCACGGTGCATATTGGGAAAATGTTTATCAAGTTGGGTATGGGGTACAGGATTGTTAAACACAGCATATAAATGCGTATGTAACGTTTCGCACTCGTCACCCACTTCGTCACACATACACCAGTAAAGACAACTGGAAAAGTTAGTCATTGCTTCACGAATATATTCGTGACTAAAACCATGCTCAATAGGATTGTTAATGGTAAGTAACCATTTCCGAGAGCGCATTACGTCTGCCATAACAAAAACCTGCCGAAAAAGATTTAACTAAAAAACCAAAAGCACAAATACACAAATACACAAAAGTCGGGGGAGGTAATACTGAACTCCCCCGACAAGCAAACGGGGAGTGCGTTGGTTACTTCTATACCAGCTCAAAAGTTACCGGATAACCACGGTCATCGAACTCAAGCAGGTACTCTTTACCTACCTGAATGCCAGAAAGGGGATACATGGTAGAATCCAGATTGAGCGTTTTTGCCGCCAGTCCTTCTACACCACGGGCAGGGCTAAGGTAATGAATCTGATTGAAATTAAACGGATTGTTGGTTTTACGGCTCACACCTTCCAGATGTGCTTTACCAGAAACAGTAATTTTCATAGTTTTTACCTCGATTCATATTTAATTAGAAATGGCTGTGTGCCTGTTCTGTTATAAGTATAAATCAAGGCGGCGTCGAAAAGGCAAAAAGAACACTTGCAGGATTTACTAAAATATCATAGAATAGACATAACTGTCGAGATCGATCACATGTCCGGAAATGAGATATCCCGGATGATCGACAAGATTATTTTCCAGTATGGAAGAATCCCGGAAAATGCGAAAAAACAGGGATAGTTTTCCGGAACCCTGAGAAAATGAATATTAGTGAATATAGTTCGGAATGAGTTACAGCATATGGCAGCCAGGACTTTTTGATCTGGAATGCGGAGCATCGGTAAAATCTGATGCAGTTTGCTCAGGGCATGGGCTGTAACCGGAATGGAAAGCAAGAAGAGGTGAATGTTGTGTTTAACATGAATAATAAAAAGACAAGAAAGATTTTCTCTACCATCGTAATCGTATTAGTTGTACTCGCAATGGTAGTGCCGATGGTCCTCGGCTCCCTTCTTTCTATTTTTTAATCGTGACGGGCTGAAGCCCCAAAATCTATCAGGCATCAGGAAGATATCAGTGAGGAGAAAAGAATGAAGAAAAATGTGTGGATCGCAGGCATGACGGCGATTTTAAGCGCCGGACTTGTTTGGCTTGCCCCGGTTTTCACACTGGCAGATGAACGGATCCCGGACGGGGTCTCTGTTGGAGCCGTCAGTCTTTCCGGACTTACGGAAGAGGAAGCCGAAAAGCAGATTGAGAGTTATGTAAATGAAAAATTAAATCAGGATATCACGCTTGTGGTAAACGGCACGGAGGCGAAGTCCGACGCGCAGACCCTTGGCGTCGCCTGGGATAACCAGGATGAGGTAGCTGAGGCCATTCAGGGGACGGAGCTCAAGGGAAACCTTGTAAAGCGGTATATGAAAAAGAAAGACCTGGAGGTAAATCCGGTGAAGATCGAGCTGGATCTCTCCGTGGACCAGGATAAGGTATCTTCCTTTGTATCCGAGAAATGCGGTTCCGCGGTGGCGGGTGCCGTTGACGCGACGATCACAAGAAAAGCCGGAAAATTTGAGATCACTCCTTCAAAAGAAGGTCTGGCTGTCGATATGGATGCGACAAAAGCGGCTCTCAACGAGGCGTTAAACAGCGAAAATACGGATGCGATCCGGGTGGAGGCGTCTGTGACCGTTAAAAAGCCGAAGGTGACAGAGGAAGATCTCGCGACGATCAAGGATGTTCTCGGAACATTCTCCACCAGCTTTGCGACAAGCGGTGCGTCCCGTTCCACAAACCTTGCGGTGGGTGCAGGAAAGATCAACGGACATGTGCTGATGCCGGGCGAAGTGCTCTCCGGATATGAGTGCATGCACCCGTTTACACTGGAAAATGGATACAAGACGGCAACTGCTTACGAAAATGGCAAGTCCGTTGACAGCATTGGAGGCGGTGTCTGCCAGATCTCAACGACACTCTACAACGCGTCCTTATACGCGGAGCTTGAGATCGTCCAGAGGCAGAACCATTCCATGTCCGTCAGCTATGTAAAGCCGTCCATGGACGCGGCGATCGCCGGAACTTATAAAGACCTTAAGGTAAAGAACCCATATGATACTCCGATCTACGTCGAGGGCTATACCAAGGGAAAGACCCTGACCTTTACGATCTACGGAAAAGAGACGAGACCGTCGAACAGGACTCTGGCATTTGAGTCTGAGACGCTTTCCACGACACCGTCCCCTACCCAGGAGATCCAGGACCCGAGTCTCCCGGCAGGCCAGCGCGTGAAGGTGGAATCCGGACATACGGGATTAAAATCGAAATTATATAAGTGCGTCTATGTAGATGGACAGTTACAGGAACGCACTTTATTGAATTCTGACACATACAACGCGTCAAAGACTGTTTACCGCGTAGGTACAGGAGTCGCGGCTCCGGCAGAGACAACACCTGTGGCCCCGGCAGCACCTGCGGAAACGGAAGCTGCGGCCCCGGCAGAGACAGCAGCGCCGGAGACACAGGCGCCTGAAACCGCGGCCCCGGAGACAGCCGGACCGCAGCCGGGTGAGAACTACGGCCCGGGAATGAGTGCCCAGGCGGGAGAGAACGCGGCTTAGGCCGCATAGAAAAGAGACCGGAATCATGAGAAAAATTGAGCGCGAACCCAACGGAGCTGGGATCTTTAAGCCGGGACAGGATCTGGTAGTTGCAGGAACTGTCGGAAAAAACGGTGTGAAGGCGGCTCTGTCGGCAAAAGAAAAAGAGATATCAGCCCGATTCCCGGAGTGGTTTGTCAAACGGATCCGGGAGCAGGCAGATAAAAAATCAGAGCTGACTCCGGAGATGCTGGACGCCTGCGGTGCAGGAGAATGGGAAGAGATTTCGGAGGGCGGCATACTGGCCGCCCTTTGGGCCATATCGGGAGCTTACGAGCAGGGGATTTCCTTTGAACTGAGGAAGATCCCGGTGGCTCAGGAGACGATCGAGATCTGTGAACTTTTTGACCTGAATCCGTACAGACTTTCATCGGGGGAATGTCTCCTGATGGCAGTGGAAAACGGCGGGGATGCCGTGAAGCTCCTGAGTGAAGCCGGAATCCTGTCTGCAGTGATCGGTAAAGTCGAAAAAGGGATCGCCAGAAAAATGGTCGGGATCGGAACGACCGGATTTCTGGAACGACCGGCACCAGATGAGATCCGGAAGCTTACGGATGCAGCTTCTGGAAAAGAATGATAGATGCAATGAGGAGGAACAATTATGCGTGAAAAAATTTTGGCGATCATTGAAAAGAACAGCCGAATTGATTTAAAGGATCTGGCCGCCCTTCTGGGTGAGAGTGAAGCAGCCGTCGCGAATGAGATCGCGGAGATGGAAAAGGAGAACATTATCTGCGGTTATCACACGATGATCAACTGGGATAACACAGGTGATGAGAAAGTGATCGCTCTGATCGAGGTGAAGGTAACCCCGCAGAGAGGAATGGGCTTTGATAAGATCGCGGAGCGCATCTACCAGTACAGTGAGGTGACTTCTGTATATCTGATGTCCGGCGCCTTTGATTTTACCGTGATCATTGAGGGCAAAACGATGAGAGAGGTCGCGCAGTTCGTATCGGAGAAGCTGTCACCGATGGATTCGGTCCTCAGCACAGCGACACACTTTGTCCTCAAGAAGTATAAAGATCATGGAACAGTTATGTGCGGTAAGGCAGAAGATGAAAGGATGATGATTACACCGTGAGAAACCCATTATCAGATAAAATCGTATCGATCCAGCCATCCGGAATCCGTAAATTTTTCGACATTGTGAGCGAGATGAAGGACGCGATCTCCCTTGGTGTCGGTGAGCCGGATTTTGATACTCCGTGGCACATCCGTGACGAGGGAATCTACTCTCTGGAAAAGGGACGGACTTTTTATACCTCAAATGCAGGTTTAAAGGAATTAAAGATCGAGATCTGTAATTATTTAAAGAGACGTTTTGATGTAGAGTATGATTATAATAAGGAAGTTATGGTCACGGTCGGCGGCAGTGAAGCCATCGATATTGCTCTCCGTGCCATGTTAAATCCGGGGGATGAGGTTCTGATCCCTCAGCCGAGCTATGTTTCCTACACTCCGTGTACGGTTCTGGCTGACGGTGTGCCGGTTACGATCCAGCTCGAAGAAAAAGATAAATTCCGTCTTACAAAGGAAAAACTACTCGAGAAGATCACACCGAAAACGAAGGTTCTGATCCTTCCGTTCCCCAATAACCCAACCGGATCCATCATGGAGCCGGAGGATCTGGCGGAGATCGCGAAGATCTGTATCGAAAAAGACCTGTTTGTTATCTCCGACGAGATCTATTCAGAGCTTACTTATAAGGGACAGCACTGTACGATCGCCGCATTCCCGGGAATGAAGGAGCGCACCGTTCTGATCAACGGCTTTTCAAAATCCTACGCGATGACCGGATGGCGTCTTGGATATGCGTGTGCGCCGGAGCTGATCCTGAAGCAGATGTTAAAGATCCACCAGTTTGCGATCATGTGTGCACCGACGACAAGCCAGTATGCTGCGGTCGAGGCATTAAAAAACGGAGACAAAGATGTAGCTGAGATGCGGAGCGCATACGACCAGAGAAGACGTTATCTCGTGAAGGCACTCCGTGATATGGGCTTTGACTGTTATGAACCGCAGGGCGCATTCTATGTGTTCCCGAGCATCAAGAAGTTCGGAATGACCTCTGATGAGTTTGCGTTAAAGCTGCTGGAGGAGGAGAAGGTTGCCGTTGTTCCGGGTACCGCATTCGGTGACTGCGGCGAGGGATATTTAAGAATTTCCTATGCATACTCCTTAAATGATCTGAAACGTGCCCTCGAGAGAATGGAGCGGTTCGTGAAGAGACATCTGAATGATGCGAAATAAATGGATGCTGTGATTGTGCGCTGAGCGGACGGTCATGTAAAATACAGTTCCCCGGCTTGATCATGAAGGTGGTCGGGCCGGGGTTTTATATGTCTGCACCTTATATTTCGTGAGAAAATCCGGATTGCTGACATTAGTTCTGAGTGATCGTGGAAAGCGGAAAGCGGCAGACATGACAGGAGAAGATCAACAATGAATATCGTATTATACGAGCCGGAAATGCCGGCCAATACAGGAAATATCGGGCGCACCTGTGTGGCGACGAACACGAAGCTGCACCTGATCGAGCCGCTGGGATTTAAGCTCAGCGAGAAGCATTTAGTCCGGGCAGGGCTGGATTACTGGGATAAGCTGGACGTAACAGTGTACAGCGATTATCAGGATTTTTTAAAGAGAAATCCGGGGGCGAAGATCTATATGGCGACCACGAAGGGCGAGCATGTATACACGGACGTTCCTTATGACCCGGATGTCTACATCATGTTCGGGCCGGAGAGCCGTGGGATTCCGGAGGAGATCCTGATTGAAAACCGTGAAAACTGCATCCGGATCCCGATGTGGGGCGATATCCGGTCACTGAATCTCTCGAATTCAGTTGCGATCGTGCTCTATGAGGCGTTACGGCAGAACGGATTTGAGAAGATGACGATGGAAGGACATCTGCATCATTTACACTGGAAAGAATAATTGAAAAATTAAAAAATGATAGAGCGCTTATTGGATACAAGATACGAAGCTGTTCCGCCGTGGATTTCCGGCATGTTTTTGAGACAACTGTGGAAGAGATAAGCGTTTTATAAAAAGGGGAAAGCGAGAAAACAACTATGATGAACGAAAAATGGGAAGAACAGTTCCGTGAACAGATCCATGAATTTGTTGGAACGATCGAGAAGTTCGATAAGGGAGAGATCGACCGTAAGGCATACAAGGGAATCTCCGGTGGATTCGGAAGCTATGCACAGCATGATCCGTCAAAGCACATGCTGCGTCTCAGAATGACAGGCGGGAACCTGACGGAAAAACGTCTGGAATTCCTCGCCGAGGCAGTGAGAGATTACGGTGTGGAGCTTATGAAGCTTACCACCTGTGAGACCGTGCAGCTCCACAACCTGAAAGCAGAGCAGGTTCCGGTCCTCATGGAGAAAGCCATCGCGAGTGAGATTTACAGCAGAGGCGGCGGTGGAGACAATCCGAGAAATATCATGATGAGTCCTCTCTCCGGCGTGCAGAAAGGTGAGGCATTCGATGTAAAACCGTATGCGGAGGCAGCGGCAGAGTACCTGCTCTCTATTGCTGGCGAGATCCACATGCCGAGAAAGTTAAAAGTAGCCTTCAGCAACGGTGCGGATGATTCCGTACACAGCGCCTTCCGCGATATGGGATTTATGGCAAACCCGGATGGAACCTTTACACTTCGCATCGCGGGCGGACTCGGCGGCGGCTATAAGATGGGAATCCTTGTGGATGAACATGTCGCGGCGACGGAGATCCTTTACTACATCCGTGCCATGATCGAGACATTCTGCCAGCATGGAAATTATGAAAACCGCGCGAAGGCCCGTACCCGCTTTATGCAGGAGACTCTGGGCACTGATGGTTTAAAGGAAGCGTTCCTTGAGAATGTGGCAAAGGTAAAAGAAAAAGGCGGTCTTGACCTTCATGTGGAAGCAAAGCCGGTAACAAAGAAAGGCAGCGGCGAGATTTCCGGAAAGCGTGTAGTCGCACAGAAACAGCCGGGACTCTATGCGGTGGCATACCACCCGATTGGTGGATGTCTTCCGGCAGGAAAACCTGCGGAGCTTCTTACTCTTGTAAGAGAGATCCCGGACGCAGAGTGCCGGATCGCTCCGTATGAGACGATCTACATCATCAACCTCACTGCTGACGAGGCGAAGAAAGTCCTTGAAGCGACAAACGACGGCGCTCAGAGCACTTTTGAGAACAGTGTAGCCTGTATCGGTGCTGCAATCTGCCAGCAGGGTGTAAGAGACAGTCAGGCGGCGCTCAGAGCGGCTGTGGAGGCAGTCCGTGAGGCCGGGATCCCGGACGGAGCGCTTCCGAGGATCTGTATTTCCGGATGCCCGTCCAGCTGTTCCGGACACCAGGCGGCAGCCATCGGTTTCCAGGGAGCGGCAAAGTCTGTTGACGGAAAGCCGGAGTCCGCGTTTAAGATGTTTGTAGGCGGAAGCGATAAGCTGGGTGCCGCAAAGTTCGGCGAGGCCGGAGCTGTGATCTTAGAGCGCGATCTGCCGAAATTCTTCGTGGACCTTGGAAAAGCCGTTGCCAGCCGGAACATGAACTGGGAGACATGGATCGTGGGGCATGAGGATGAATTTAAGGCGATTGTGGAAAAGTACGCTTAAGAGGAAATCATACGTGGAAAAGTGGGAAAATCCGAGAATGAAAGTAAGCAGCAGAGGCAGCGAAAGCTTTCGTTCAGAGCCCGAATTCATATAAGTAAAAGAGGGCTTTTTAAGAAAGTACGTAACTATTCAGTACCTTCATAGTTACGTGCAAAAATCCATTCCAGATCAGCTTCGCTGATGGGATTTTTGCCTTCCAGCCTATGTTTTCTTACGGTCAGCGCAGCAAGTGCGCAGACCTACTGAACAGTTACGAAAGTACTTCATATTTGAATAACAACATAAAAACGGTCGACAGCGAAAAAACTGTCGGCCGTTTTTTACATCTCAATCAACTGAAACTCCACCTGTCTGGCCCGCAGCATCTGTGCTTCCCGGCGATGGCATGTGAAAATAATGATCTGGCCGCCATAGGCGGAGGCGAGCCATTCCAGTGCCGTCTTCAGGCGCTCATCATCATACTGTGTAAAGCTGTCATCGAAGATCAGCGGGAAGCCGGAGCCGGATCCCTGGAGAAGCTTTGCGGCGGCGAGACGCAGGGCGAGATAGACCTGGTCCATGGTTCCGCTGCTGACGTTCTCGAGGGGAACCAGCTTTGTCTTCGTGTTTAAGAAGACATTCAGATTCTCGTCGATGCTCATGCTGTCATAGATCCCGCCGGTGATTCCGGTAATGTACTGGGACGCTTCTTTATTCAGGTAGAGTCCGAAGGAATCACGGATCGAGGAGGAGAGATCTGCCATAGTCTCCTGGGCAAGATCAATGGCGACGATCTCATCGTGGATCCTGTCGTTTTCCGCCAGTGTCCGCTTCAATGCCTTCGCCTTATTTTTACAGTTGCTCAAATGCTCTAATTTCTTCTCAAGCTCCCACTGGGTCCGCTGCTGTTTCTCGATCATCTCGCTGCAGCCGGCCTGTTTCGTCTGGAGATTGCTTAAATCTTCTAAGAACTTCCTGATCTCTGCCTCAGACTGGGTAACCATATCGCAGAGCTTTGAGAATTCGCCCATTCTCGCCCGGAACGCGTTCATGGCATCCTCAGACACTGCGGAATCTCCGAGATGTCTCGCGAGAAGCGCGCCAAGTTCAGAGGAAGTATTGTCGAACAATCTGTGGTATTCTTTATCTTTCTGGAGGATGAACAGGGAGATGATAAAGAAGATCACAGCCGCCGTGGCTGCCGCGCCACAGACCGGAAGATAGGCGGTGAGGTTGAAATATCCAAGTGTCGCTGCAGCCCCCAGTCCTGCGACTCCGAGAACCGCTGTGAGACCGGAAAGAACCTTCCTGGACTTCTTGTTACACTCCCCATTCAGAGTATTATATTCGCTGTAAAGCCTCTCCGCGTCGGAAGACATGGCATCCACGGATGCCCGGTCTGTAAAGCCGTTGTCAGACAGCACCTTTTTCCCATTTGCCAGTTTCTCGTCCAGATCCTTTTTCTGTGTCTGGGTGTTGTCGATCAGGCCCTTGACCTGGGTCCGCATATTCTGGTAGGCGGCGAGCTGGTTCTCGTACTCCGGACCGGCGATCTCCGCCTCCACATTCCGGATCTCCGCGAGAAGAGAGGTAAACTCCCGGCTCGCCTCTGGGATCAGACCCGCCTCGAGGGAACGTTTCTGGTTTCTCAAAAACGCAGTCGCTTTTGTGATATTTAAGGAAATATTGCCGGTGGTGTTCATGTTGGCAATATAATTCTTTAATTCCGTCACCATCCCGTCTTCGGTGGCACTCTTTAACTGACCAATACTGATGGTGTTGTTGTACATGGTCTCGGTGAGACCGTCAAGCAGGCTGGAGACAAATGCAGGTGTCGCCTCTTCCTCCAGCCCTTTCGTCTCATTGATGATCTTTAAAGACTTATTTTCCTTCCGGAACCGGCGCTCGATGCGGTAGATGGTTCCGTCCTTTTCCAGTCTCAGCCATCCCTCGTAGGTTCCGCTGTTCTCCCAGGGCTCGTACTTTGTATACAGATCATTCTTTGCCGCCCGTCCGCGCCCGCGCTCGATGCCGAAGAGCATGCCGCGGATGAAGGTGTGAAGCGTGGATTTTCCGGCTTCGTTCTTTCCGTAGATAATGTTGATCCCGTCGTTGAAGGAGATGGTCCGGTCATGAAATTTTCCGAAACCGTCGATATGTAATTCGAGTAATCTCATGGCTGGCTCCTTTCATCTTTTGTCATAAGCAGGGCATGAATTCCATAGTACAGGGCTTTCTTCTCCACCGGACTCATATCATCCTTCATGAGTGCCTGGATATAAAAGCCGATCATGTCGCTTGGATGTTCCGCGAACAGTGCGTGGAAATCATACTGTGGCTCCGACTCGTCCAGGATCTCGATAATATTCCACTGACCGGAGAGAAAATCCAGGTCAAAGCTGATATCCGGGTCTCGCATACCGCGGATCCGGAAGCGGTAGATATTGTTGGCACCGCGCTTGCGGATCTCGTCGGCGATGATCTGGGAAAGCTCGGTGTTTGTCGTCTGGGGCGTCACATTGACCACGAGCGGGATATACTGGGCCTGGCAGACTTCCTTAAACTGCAGGGAGGTCACATGTCCGCTGGTGGTGTCGATCTCGCCGATAAAATATCCGTGAGGTCCGGTCTCCGTCATGTCAAGCGGTTCCGGGGAACCGGCGTAGGCCATGCGGTTTTCCAGAAGAATCTCCGGTTTGTGGATATGTCCCAGGGCGATGTAGGAGAACGGGGATGCTGCCAGCGCATTCCGATCAAATGGGACATGTTTCGCGTCACCGCCGTGGAGCATGAGAATTCTGGTGCGTCTCGAGGCCGGCAGGGAAATATTGTCGGCTTTCGCCTCGGTGATCTCGGCCGTGTGGTAGCTGAAGCCGTAGACCTCCGTGTTCAGTTCCTCGAAATAGACGGAAGAGAGGTTCTCGTCCATCAGAAATGTGACGTTCGGGGCCCAGGTGAAGCTGAGAAGTGCAGAACTTTTCCGAATCCGGTCATGATTTCCGGCGATGATGACAACGCGGGTTCCCGGAATCGTGGAGAACAGGTAGTTGACCTCTTTCAGATCCCGCGCTAAGGGCTGGCGGTGGAATAAGTCACCGGAGATCAGAAGAAGGTCCGCGCGGGAGTCCCTGGCGTCCTCGATGATCCCCTGGAACGTCAGACGGATCGCCTGTTCCCGCTTTTTGCCCCAGGGCTTATCGCTGTCCGGGATCATGCCCCAGTGGATATCGGCGGTGTGAATAAATTTCATACATTCCTCCATGGTGTATGGATTGCAGATACACTGCGCTCCAGTATCAAGATAGTGGACTGTGAAAGTCCGCAAAAACGTGTTTCTCAGGTTACCGCGGCAGTTCGGTCACCAGAGGATCGCCGTCGCGTAAATGTGAAAAGGAGCGCAACAGATCTCTGTGCGCTCCCTTGCGGTTGCCTTGCATCGAAAGGACGCGGCGGGCTGCTGTTTCTTTATAATTCGCAGTTATTAACGGTACGCGGGAACGGAACTACGTCGCGGATATTGCCCATTCCTGTGAGGTACATTACGCAGCGCTCGAAGCCGAGACCGAAACCGGAGTGGCGGACGCTGCCGTACTTTCTCAGATCGAGATAGAAACCGTAGTCTTCCGGCTTTAATCCGAGTTCGTTCATGCGGGCAAGGAGCTTTTCGTAATCGTCCTCACGCTGGCTTCCGCCGATGATCTCGCCGATACCCGGAACGAGACAGTCCACAGCGGCAACGGTCTTTCCGTCCGGATTTAATTTCATGTAGAACGCCTTGATCTCCTTCGGGTAGTCGGTAACGAATACCGGTCTCTTGAAGATCTTTTCTGTCAGATAGCGCTCATGCTCTGTCTGGAGATCGCAGCCCCAGAATACCTTGTAATCGAATTCGTCGTTGTGCTCTTCAAGGAGCTTTACAGCCTCTGTGTAGGTAACATGGCCGAATTCGGAATTTAATACGTGGTTTAAGCGGTCGAGAAGTCCCTTGTCAACGAACTGGTTGAAGAAATTCATCTCGGACGGAGCGTTCTCGAGAACGTAGCGGATCACGTACTTTAACATGCCTTCAGCGACAGCCATATTGTCATCGAGATCTGCGAATGCCATCTCCGGCTCGATCATCCAGAACTCGGCAGCATGACGGGTCGTGTTGGAATTCTCAGCACGGAAGGTCGGTCCGAAGGTGTAAACATTGCGGAATGCCATTGCGTAGGTCTCAGCGTTTAACTGTCCGCTTACGGTAAGGCTTGTATGCTTTCCGAAGAAGTCCTTGCTGTAATCAACTGCGCCGTCCTCAGTCTTCGGAACGTTATCAAGATCGAGAGTCGTTACCTGGAACATCTCACCGGCACCCTCACAGTCACTGGAGGTGATTAACGGAGTGTGGACATAGACGAAGCCCTGCTCCTGGAAGTACTGATGGATCGCGTAAGCAATCAGGGAACGCACACGGAATACAGCCTGGAATGTATTGGTACGCGCGCGAAGGTGCGGGATCGTACGAAGATATTCGAAGGTGTGGCGTTTTTTCTGGAGCGGGTAGTCTGCGCTGGAAGCCCCCTCAACGGTAACTTCTGTTGCCTGGATCTCAAACGGCTGCTTTGCCTCCGGTGTTGCCACAAGAGTACCTTTAACGATGATGGAAGCGCCGACGTTTAATTTGGAGACCTCAGCGAAGTTTGCCATTGTGTCATGGTAAACGATCTGTAAGGTGTCGAAGCTTGTACCGTCGTTTAATACGATAAAGCCGAATGCCTTGGAGTCACGAATGCTGCGGATCCATCCGCCGACAGTGATCTCCTTATCTAAATATTTCTCACGCTCTTTAAAGAGCTCTTTGACTGTTGTCAACTGCATGATTCTTCCTTCTCCTTATATCTCTCTTCTTAGCTTAGATAAATGTGCAATCTGGTATTAGTATAGCGTATTTTTTATGGGGATTCAAGGTGAAATGGGCATAACACGGGGGTTTTCGGGAGTTTTTTAAAGGCTTCCCGAGCAGAAATTACAGAGTCCATCAAGATTTGTAAGTAAAATAGAAATAGAAAAATAAGTTTTTATAGAAAAATCCCGAAATATCGACTATAATAATAATAAAATAGCACACGGGAGGGCAAACGAATGAATATTTACGATCGGATCAAGACCATGAGCGATGAGATGGCAGGTGACCTTACAGCGCAGAGACGTGACTTTCATAAGTACGCGGAGCCGGGCTGGTTTGAGATGAGGACATCGTCCATTATTGCGCGGAAACTGACAGAGCTCGGATATGAAGTGCTTGTCGGAGATCAGGTCTGCAAAAAGGATTCCAGAATGGGCGTTCCGTCTGAGGAAAAGTTAGAGGAACAGTATGAGCGTGCCGTTGCCCAGGGAGCGGATCCGGAGTTTGTTAAGTACACAAAGGGAGGAATGACCGGTGTGATCGGAATCCTGCGCTGCGGCGAGGGCCCGACGGTTGCCATGCGGTTTGATATCGATGCCCTCGGCGTATTCGAGGAACATGATCCGAGCCACAGACCGGCGAAGGAGGGATTTAACTCCGTAAATGAAGGCTTCATGCATGCCTGCGGACATGATGGACATGCCACCATCGGTCTCGGTGTGGCGAAAGTTCTGATGTCTATAAAGGACCAGCTTCACGGAACAGTAAAGCTGATCTTCCAGCCGGCGGAAGAGGGCGTCCGCGGCGCGAAATCCATCGTTGATAACGGACACCTTGACGGTGTGGATTACCTGATCGGCTCTCATGTGACAAATAAGAAAGAGGACGATCCGGCAGTGGTAATTCCGGGAAGCTATGGTTCTCTCGCAACGACAAAATATGATGTGATCTTCCACGGAAAATCTGCCCATGCGGGCGGATCACCGGAGGTTGGACGGAATGTCATGCTGGCAGTCGGAACGGCGATCTTAAACCTTTATGCGATCCCGCGTCACTCCGGCGGTGTGTCCAGAGTAAATGTGGGAACCGTTGTCGCCGGAAGCGGACGGAATGTTATCGCGGACGAGGCGAAGATGGAGATCGAGGTCCGCGGTGAGACCACCGAGATCAACGAGTACATGAAAAATTACGCAGTGAACATTATCGAGAGCGCGGCAAAAATGCACGGATGCACCTGTGAGATGAAGCTTATGGGCGCGGCAAACTCCCTGGCGAGCAGTGAGGCGCTGATGGAGCGGGTGAAGAGAGTCTGCGAGGAAGATCTCCATCTGCCGGTTGCGAAGGAAATGAGCAGCAAAAACGGCGGCAGCGAGGATGTCTCCTATATGATGAACCGCGTCCAGGAACAGGGCGGACAGGCGACCTTCATGCGCGTCCTCACCCACGAAGCCGGCCCGGGTCACAGCCGTATCTTCGATATCGACGAGCAGGTTCTTCCGAATGCGGTGAAGATCTTCTGCGGTGTGGTTTATGACATTATGCACTAATGGGTGAGAAGGGCATGCGATAAAAAGCGACAGATAAAAAGAGCTCCGGCCAATTTGCCGGAGCTCTTTTCATAAATGCGAGAAGGCACTTTTATGCCATGATCTTGCGGAACAGGTCTTTCAGGTCCTCTACGCTGGCATCCTTCGGGTTGCCCGGCGCGCAGGCATCTGCATGTGCGGACTCTGCAAGGAACGGAAGGTCTTCCTCTTTGATCGCCTCAAGGACAGATGGAATTCCGACATCCGCGGAAAGCTTCTTGACAGCGTCAACAGCAGCCTTCCGGTATTCGTCCTGAGACATGGAATCAACATTTGCAACGCCCATTGCACGCGCGATCTCACGATATTTTTCGCCGGTGCATTCCTGATTATATTCCATAACGATCGGAAGCATCATTGCGCAGGCAACACCGTGCGGGGTATCATAGACAGCACCGAGTGTGTGTGCCATGGAGTGGGCGATGCCAAGACCAACGTTGGAGAAGCCCATACCGGCAATGTACTGACCGAGAGCCATTCCCTCGCGGCCTTCCTTTGTGTTTGCCACAGCACCGCGCAGGGATTTTGAGATGATCTCGATGGCTTTCAGATGGAACATATCGGTCATTTCCCAGGCAGCTTTTGTTGTGTAGCCTTCGATGGCATGGGTCAGGGCATCCATACCGGTGGAAGCGGTAAGTCCCTTTGGCATGGAGGACATCATATCCGGGTCAACAACAGCAATGATCGGCATGTCATGCGGGTCAACGCATACAAATTTACGCTTTCTTTCGATATCGGTGATAACATAGTTGATCGTAACCTCGGCAGCAGTACCGGCTGTTGTCGGAACGGCGATGATCGGAACACACGGTTTTTTCGTCGGTGCAACACCCTCAAGACTTCTTACATCCTCAAATTCCGGGTTTGCGATGATGATGCCGATCGCTTTGGAGGTATCCATGGAGGAGCCGCCGCCGATGGCGATCAGGTAGTCAGCGCCGGATGCCTTAAATGCTTCAACACCGTGCTGGACATTCTGGATCGTCGGGTTTGCTTTAATATCGGAGTAGAGCTCGTAGTCAAGACCGTTTGCGGTCAGAATGTCGGTTACTTTGGCGGTAACCTTGAATTTTACGAGATCCGGGTCGGAACATACGAACGCCTTTTTAAAGCCGTGGGCTTTCGCCTCGTTCGCGATCTCCTGAATCGCGCCTGCTCCGTGATAAGATGTCTGATTTAACATAATACGATTTGCCATGATAAAAAACTCCTTCCATGAATACTTGAACTCAAAAGCTTTCTGTGCCTTTGTTATTATATTAACAAATTCGAAGGGCAAAAAGAAAGTTACAGAAAAGGCCAAGTGTAACACTTCAAGGAAAATCGACATATTGCAAAAGAAACGCACGAAAAAATTGTGCAAAATAACAATAGATCAGGACAGCAGATGAAGCTCAAGAAACAGATCCCGCAATGCTGCCGGCATCGCGCGGACGAGAAGACCGGCAAACTGGGACGGGGTCAGGTCCATGCCACCGAGAACCCACTTTACGGTCATGGTGATCGAGCCCTGACAGTACATTTCCAGAAGAAAATGGATCTCAGGGCTGGCCGGTCTGCCGCTTTTTTCCCGGATCAGATTTTCATAAAAGGCGAGGATCAGCTTAAAATCATGCTCCCGCAGGGAATTCTGCCTGTCATAGCGGAAGGCGGCGGCAAAAAACGTCTTTTCCTCCTGAATATATGTAAATTTTTTCTCCAGACTGTCAAGGACCGTCGTCCCACGGCCCATATGTTCAAAGGAGCGGGCGAGGAGCTTGTCGAAATACCAGTTGATCAGGTCATATTTATCAAGAAAATTCCGGTAAAAGGTCTGGCGGGTGACGCCGCAGCGCTCTGTGATCTGGCGGACAGTGATCGCATCGACCGGAGTTGTCTTCATGCATTCCTTCATGGCTGCGGCGAGACGGTATTTTGTTTTTTCCCCCTTCATGGCAGGCGTGCTGGATTCGATCATTAAAAGCTCCTTTCTACGGTATCGCGACCGGTGCTATTGTATTCAGTAAATTCTATCATATTTTTCCCAAGGGAGAAAGTCTTTTTGCTCCGGTTAGCTCCCTCTTCAGATATCATCGGGAATCGTTCAAAAAAACCCCGTATTATCCGCGATCGAGTCACGCGGATGATACGGAGTTTTTGTTATACCTGAATGAGCTTCAGATGGCTGAGCCCAAAGGCAGACCGGTTTTTATGAGAGACCGATCACAACGGCAAGGATCACAGCGATGGATCCGAATGCAAACAGGACAGCCTGGAATTTGATCTGGAATTTTGCCCATTTGCCCCAGTCGAGCTTTGCCGCGGCCAGCGCGCCTAAGAGACAGCCGGAGGTCGGAACGATGAAGTTTGTGAAGGCGTCACCAAGCTGGTACGCAACAACAGCAACCTGTCTCTCGACACCGACAAGATCGGCGAGAGGAGCCATGATCGGCATGGTAAGGGCAGCCTGTCCGGAACCGGATACAACGAAGAAGTTGAACACGGACTGGAAGATATACATAAACCATGCGGAGATCACCGGCGGGAAATTCTGCATTCCGTCGCTGATGCTGTGAAGGATCGTATTTAAGACTGTACCGTCGGTTGCACTTGTGCCACCGAGGATGATGATAATACCCTGCGCCATTCCGACACACATTGCAGCGCCTAAAAGATCGGCAGCACCGTGGTCGAAGGATTTTGCGATATCATTTACTTTCATGTCATTCAGCTTGAATACAACGCCGATGATACCGGAAACGAGACCCATCACGAAGAACTGGGAAGCGATCTCCGGGATATAGTAGCCCTCGCTTATAACACCCCAGATCGTCCATACCATGCAGGCAGCGACCGTGAGGAGAACAAGCTTGTGGCCGAGAGTGAACGGCGGCATCTCTTTGCCGTTCTTTGCGAATTCTTTTCTGTATTCCTCATCAGACTCATATGCAACGGAGAGCTTCGGATCTTTCTTGATCTTTACCGCGTAGCGCATCGTGAAGACGATCGTAAGTCCTGTGAAGAAGATCCATAACGGGATACGGAACCATGCACCGGACATGACCGGAATACCGGCAACACCCTGGGCAACAGCCAGTCCGAACGGATTCTGCCAGGAAGAACCGAAGCCGATCTGTGTAGATACGTAGGAGCACATAATTCCGACAACTGCGTCATATCCCATTGCGATAAACATTGGTACGAGGATCATAACGAACGGGATTGCCTCCTCACCCATACCGAAGACCGCGCCTCCGAGGGAGAACAGGACTACGAGGATCGGGATCAGAAGGATCTCGCGTCCGTTTGTCAAAGCGATGACCCGCATAATGCCGCTTTCTATCGCGCCTGTCCGGAGAACGATACCGAAGGCACCGCCTACGACCAGAATGAAGGCGATGATTCCGACAGCGGTACCATTCTTATCGCCGACGGTCATACCCTCGAATACATAGTTTAAAATTCCCTGACCGCCAAAGTCTTCGGTTCCGAAGATCGGAGCTGCTTTGGTCACCTTGTTTCCGTTTTCATCCAGAATATACTGGAAGCTTTCCGGATCCAGAACGGTTCTTGTTTTTTCCACGCCGTTCTGCATATACGTGATTTCTTTTGTGTCGTATTTACCCAACGGGATAAATACGGTGAGCAGAGCCGCGAACAGAATGACACCAAAAATGATGATGTAAGTGTGCGGCATCTGGAAGCCCTTTTTTTTCTCCATGGCTTATCCCCCCATAATTGTATTCTCTGCCTGTGAAATCCCCCGCACAGGTAGTGTATCTACTATATTAACATAAATTCTGTGATACGTCATTACTCTTTTCCTTTAATCCTACATATTAATAGTTGCTGTACAGGGGTAGGAATTTTCTGAACTGAAAATTCCGTACAATACAGTGGTGGCAGTGGATTTTGCCGATTCGGAATGCGAAGCATCGGCAAAATCAGTTACTGTTTGCGCAAGGCGTGAACAGTAACTATTAATAGGTTTATACAATTTCGAATCAGCATTTTTGGTACTTATGTAACCAATCAGGAACATAGGTATTGTATTGCGTATCATACAAAAAGAAAAAAATGTCAGAATATACACAAAATTGGGATTGAAAGGATGAAAAGTTTGTTCACATCTTCTAAAAAGTATGTTATAATAGAGTCACCATCTAAGAAACTAATGTATGGGACAAAAAGAGCAGCAAGAGGTGATATCATGGTAAAAAAAGAGATGATAGCGATGCTGTTGGCAGGAGGACAGGGAAGCCGCCTCGGTGTATTAACACAGAAAGTGGCAAAACCGGCCGTCTCCTTCGGCGGAAAGTACAGAATTATTGATTTCCCGCTCAGCAACTGCATCAACTCTGGTGTTGATACTGTGGGAGTATTGACCCAGTACCAGCCCTTACGTTTAAACGCGCACATTGGAATCGGTATTCCGTGGGACTTAGACCGCAACGTCGGCGGCGTTACGATCCTGCCCCCTTACGAGAGAAGTAAAGGCAGCGACTGGTATACAGGAACCGCGAACGCAATTTACCAGAATCTGGAGTACATGGAGTCCTACAATCCGGAATACGTTCTGATCCTTTCCGGCGACCACATCTACAAAATGGATTATGAGGTCATGCTGGAATATCACAAAGCGAATAATGCGGATGTCACGATTGCCGCTATGCCGGTGCCGATCGAGGAAGCAAGCCGTTTCGGAATCCTGATCACGGATGACAACAATAAGATCACGGAATTTGAGGAAAAACCGGCGAACCCGAGAAGCAACCTCGCTTCCATGGGTATCTATATCTTCAGCTGGAAGGCACTGAAGGAAGCGCTCATCAAGCTTTCCGAGGAGCCGGGCTGTGATTTCGGAAAACATGTGATCCCGTATTGCTTCGAGCAGGGCAAACGGATCTTTGCATATGAGTACAATGGTTACTGGAAAGATGTCGGAACTCTCGGCTCCTACTGGGAAGCAAATATGGAGCTCATCGACATTATTCCGGAATTCAACCTGTATGAGGAATACTGGAAGATCTATACAAAGAGCGACCGGATCCCGCCGCAGTATATTTCCGCGGACGCGAAGATCACAAAGTGTATCATCGGCGAAGGTTCCGAGATCTACGGAGAGGTAACGAACTCTGTGATCGGATCCGGCGTAACGATCGAGAAAGGCGCTGTAGTCAAAGACTCCATCATCATGCAGGACAGCGTGATCGGTGAAGGCGCGGTGGTAGAAAAAGCGATCGTGGCCGAGGACGTAAAGGTCGGCGCCGGGGCGCACCTTGGTGTTGGTGAATATGCGCCGAGCAAATATGACCAGAAAGTATACCAGTTTGATCTTGTGACGATCGGCGAACACTCTGTGATCCCGGAGAACGTAAAGATCGGCAAGAATACAGCAATTTCAGGTGTGACGACCGCGGAGGATTATCCGGACGGAGCGCTTGAGAGCGGCGGCTACATTGTAAAGGCAGGTGGAATCGTATGAGAGCAATCGGTATTGTTTTAGCAGGCGGAAACAGCAAGCGGATGCGCGAACTTTCCAATAAGAGAGCGATCGCGGCGATGCCGATCGCGGGCAGTTTCCGAAGCGTGGATTTTGCGTTAAGCAATATGAGCAACTCTCATATCCAGAGCGTTGCCGTACTGACACAGTATAACTCCCGCTCCTTAAATGAACATTTAAGCTCTTCCAAATGGTGGGATTTCGGAAGAAAACAGGGCGGAATGTATGTATTTACTCCGACGATCACGGCGGAGCACAGCGACTGGTACCGCGGAACAGCAGACGCGCTCTACCAGAATCTGGACTTTTTAAAGAAAAGCCACGAACCATATGTAGTGATCGCTGCCGGAGACGGTATCTATAAGCTGGACTACAATAAGGTCCTGGAATATCATATCGAAAAGAAAGCCGATATCACGGTTGTCTGCAAGGACATGCCGGGTGATGTGGATGTGACACGTTTCGGTATGGTGAAGACGAATGCCGACGGACGGATCGTTGAGTTTGAGGAGAAGCCGATGGTGGCTGATTCCCACACGATCTCCTGCGGTATCTATGTTGTCCGCCGCCGTCAGCTTATCGAACTTATCGAGCGCTGCGCGAACGAGGACAGATATGACTTCGTACAGGACATTCTGGTGCGCTACAAAGGTCTCAAGCGGGTCTATGCGTACAAGTTAAATACATACTGGAGCAACATCGCTTCTGTCGATGCTTACTACCAGACAAATATGGACTTCTTAAAACCGGAAGTGCGCAATTACTTCTTCAAAGAGTATCCGGATATCTACTCCAAGGTGGATGACCTTCCGCCGGCAAAATACAATCCGGGCGCAGTTGTGAAGAACAGCTTGGTATCCAGCGGCTGTATCTTAAACGGAACGGTAGAGAATTCAGTTCTGTTTAAGAAGGTCTATATCGGAAACAACTGTATCATCAAGAATTCGATCATCTTAAATGACGTGTATATTGGGGATAATACCGTTATCGAGAACTGCATCGTTGAGAGCCGTGATACGATCCGGGCGAATACGACGTATATCGGAAAGCCGGACGATGTGAAGATCGTGATCGAGAAGAACGAGAGATATACCCTGTAAAAAGGGTGCCGCAGTTCGGAGACGGGATATTCCGGACGGTGCGGCAAAGGCTGAAAGACAGGCATTCAAATATTGACTGGCCGGTGATTACATAAAATCTGCGGGGAGCGCAGATGGGGGAGGTTATTATGCAGGTAACAGATGTACGTGTGAGAAGAATTGAGAAAGAGGGAAAAATGAAGGCGATCGTGTCCATCACACTGGACAACGAGTTCGTGATCCACGATATCAAGGTCATTGAAGGGGAGAAAGGCCTGTTTATCGCGATGCCGAGCAGAAAAGCTGCTGATGGCGAATACCGCGATATCGCCCATCCGATCAATTCCGGAACACGGGACATGATCCAGAGAGTGATCCTCGACAAGTACGAGACAACCACACTGGAGGAAGCGCAGGCAGTTTAGTTTTCCGGGAAACTTGTCCGGAGTGACAGCCTGACGCAGGTCCTGCAAAAAGATATAGCCGCAGAGAGCGGCTTGTGAATGGGGAAATAGAAAGTCCGCCGAATCGTGAAAAGATTCGGCGGACTTTTTTCGCATATTATGATCTCTTATACGATTACATAAGTCCCGGGATCAGAAGCGGAACATATACGATCATGAAGAATACGATGATCAGTCCGATCAGGTACGGGATAACAGATTTGGAGATCCGCTCGATCGGAAGTCCCGTGATACCGGAAGCAACGAACAGGTTGATGGCAACCGGCGGTGTGATCATACCGATGGCGATACCAACTACGAAGAGGATTCCAAAATGTACGGTGCTGATGCCCATGGCCTTGACAAGCGGCAGGAACACCGGGGAAAGAATGATGATCGCGGAGGAGGTCTCCATGAAGACTCCTGCGAGCAGGATGATCAGGGAGATCAGGAACATGATCACATACTTGTTTGTGGAGATTCCCAATACTCCGGACGCAATGGCCTCCGGGATCTTGTAGTTTGCGAGAACCCAGCCGAACGGACCGCTGCATGCGATGATGATCATGATAACGGCAGATGTCTTTGCACTTCCCTTCATGATCTCAACGAGACCCTTGAAATCAAGGTCGCGGTAGATAAAGAAGGAGACGAAGATCGCGTAGATAACCGCTACGGCAGCCGCCTCAGACGGTGTGAAGTAACCGGAGAAGATTCCGCCGAGGATGATCAGCGGCATTAAGATTCCCCAGATCGCTTCCTTGAAGGTGTGGAGCACGTTTCCGACAGAGAACGCTTTTCCCTTCGGGTAGTTGAACTTGCGCGCCTGATAGAGGGAGATCGCAACGAGGATCACGCCCATTAAAATTCCCGGGACAAATCCATTTTTGAAAAGTGTGTTTACGCTGTCCTCAGAGATAACGGCGTATAATACCATCGGAACGGACGGCGGGATAACGACACCGATGGTCCCGGCAGCTGCGATCAGGGCAGCGGCGGAATCTTCACGGTATCCACGTTTCTTTAACTCCGGGATCAGTGTTGCACCGACAGCGGCTGTTGTGGCGGCACCGGAACCGGAGATCGCCGCGAAGAACATGCCTGCGAGGACGGATACGATGGAAAGACCGCCCTTTAACATACCAAGTAAGGACTCGGCGAACTCAACGAGCACCTTGGAAACTTTTCCCTTTGCGAGAAGGTCGCCGGCAAAGATGAAGAAGGGGACTGCGATCAGGGAGAAAGAGTCGGTGCTGGCGAACATACGCTGCACGAGGATCAGGAGCTTTACATCGCCTTTTAAGAGGACGAGGAGAGCTGCTGCCGCGATCGCGAATGCGACCGGAACGCCGATCAGAAGCAGAACGATAAAGGAAATGAATAATAATGCTGCCATGTTATGCCTCCTCCTTTCCAAATAAAAGTCCAAGAACCGCGTCAACCGCGTGTACGAGCATGAATCCGCATCCTACCGGAATGCAGAGGTAAATATATTTCATGGGAAGACGCATCGCTGCAGACAGCTGGTTTCCCTGTTTTCCGAAGTATTTCATACCATAGATGATCACGACAACAAAAAGAACTGTGCAGACCACATGGACGAGAAGTTTTAAGACTTTGCTTAATGCGGCCGGAACCATATCCTGAACGAAGGTGATGGAGATATGGCCGCTGTGCTTGTATACACAGCTTGCGCCTAAAAATGATGACCAGACTAAAAGGTAACGGGTCGCTTCCTCACTCCAGGAGAGGGCGGTGAATGCCATACGGCAGACGATCTGTGCGCCGGTGATAACGACCATGGCGCCGAGCATGACAACGATGATGTAGGAACAGATGGTGTCCAGAACATCGCTGAGTTTGTGAAATCCCTTAACGAAAGCCAACGGTGTTTCCTCCTTTGAAAACCGAAACAATTACATGGAAAGTGCTAAAGCGGTTCTGATTTACAGTACGCGAGTAGGAATTTTCTGAACTGAAAATTCCATACAATACATCAGTGGTAACAGTTCCGGCTGCCCGGGTTTCCCTGGGCAGCCGAAGAACCTGCTTTAAAAATCCCATTGCCGGGGCAATGTTAACGGATTTTAGCACCGAACTTTAAAATCAAACAGCTGCGAAATTACTTTAATGCGTCCTGGATTCTTTTGATGTAATCAGCGTAATCCGGGTAAGCGTCATATACGCTCTGAACAGCTGCACGGAAGCTGTCTACATCCGGGTTCTCGACGACTTCCATACCATGATCCTTGATCTCCTGGAGCTGGTCAGCTTCCTGATCTGCAACCCACTGGCGCTCGTACTCAGCAGCTTCCTGTGCGGATTCCTCGAAGATCTTCTGAACATCTTCCGGTAAGGACTTGAAGAGGTCGTTGCTCATTGTGATGATCGCTGTGGAGTAGGAATGACGGTCAAGGGTTACATACTTCTGGGACTCCCAGAGCTTGTAGGAGTAGATAACGTTGATCGGGTTCTCCTCGCCATCGATGGTGCCCTGCTGAAGAGCTGTTAAAGCGTCGGACCATGCCATCGGAACCGCGTTTACATCAAGAGCCTTGAAGGTAGCTGTGTAAACGTCGTTCTCCATGACACGGAGCTTTAAGCCTGCAACGTCAGCCGCGTTTGTGATCGGCTTCTTGCTGTTTGTGATGTTACGGAAACCACGCTCTGCGTATGCGAGACCCTTTAAGTCAGCATCCTCAAGTGTTCCAAGGAGCTCTTTACCGATCTCACCGTCGAGGACTTTGTAAGCTTCCTCGTTGTTTGCGAACAGGAACGGCATATCGAGAACACCCATAGCGCTGGAGAAGTTTACGAACGGACCGCTTGTGATGATACCCATATCAAGAGTACCCATCTGCATGCTCTCAAGCATGGTACGCTCGTCGCCGAGAGCTCCGTTCGGATGGATCTCGATCTCGTAGGCGCCGTTTGTGCGCTCTTTTACGAGCTCGGCGAATTTCTCAGCGCATACCTGGAAACTGTCCTGCTCGTTTACGGTCGTACCAAGCTTTATTACGGTTGCGTCTGTGTTTGAAGTCGCTTCCTTGCTCTCAGCAGCGGAAGAATCAGCGGCAGCGGCTGTTGTCTCAGCGGCAGCAGCAGTTGTCTCTGGGGAATTGCTGGAAGAGCCACAGCCTGCCATGGAAAGAACCATAGCGCCTGCCATAACGGCGGATAATAATTTTGCACTTTTTTTCATAATGACCTCCTAAAGTCTTTTAAGAATAGATGGATTATAAGTATATATCTTAACTGCCCCTCGCAGATAAGAAACTAAGGAATTGATGGTGGTGTTGGCAAAGTGCGCGAAAGGAGATTGCTCCGCACTGCGTGCTCCCGCAATCTCCGCCGGCATTCGTAATCCGGGCTTTCGCTCTGCTTACTCATGCCGGCTTGGTTGTCAAATGTCTGAACATCCTTGCGTGCGAGCACGCAGTCTGTTCATCCGCCTGACAACGCTTTCGGGGTAAAAAAAAACTCCTGTCTCTTATTTTTTAAGAGACAGAAGCGAAACTTCTGCGGTACCACTCTTATTGCTGTCAAAAAAACAGCCTCTCGATCCCGTCGTTTTTCAAATATGAAAAATTAACAGGCAACACGTTAACGGGTGTAAACCGAACCAGCCTACTTGGAACACTTTCAGTGGTTAGCTCCGGGAGGATTGTCTGTAACGCGGTGTCTGCAGCTTTTCACCAGCCAGCTGCTCTCTGAAAGACCTTCGTTAAGAGCGTTCCCATCATCGCAAGGAATATTTAAAACTGCCCTTTATTATAGTCACAGATTTTCAAAAGTCAAGAGAATTTTAAAAAATAAATCGCGTATTGTGAGAAAAATATGATATGATAGATCGTATAGTAAATTTATTTCATAGGAGATATTCCAACAGGTTATTATAGAGAATGGAGGAGGAGAATGAAACCGACCGTCAGTATAATTGTTCCTGTCTACAATGCGGAAAAATTTCTGAACCGCTGTGTGGACAGTATTCTCGGACAGGAATATAAAGATTTTGAGTTGATCCTCGTAGATGATGGGAGCAGAGATATGTCAGGCTCGATCTGTGATGCGTATGCGAAGACGGATGAGCGTGTGGTGGTGATCCACAAAGAAAATTCCGGGGTTTCAGACACGAGAAATCAGGGAATTGAAAGGGCAAAGGGAATGTATCTCCAGTTTGTGGACAGTGATGACTGGCTGACGCCGGATGCGACAAAGCTTATGGTCCGGGCGGCAGAGGAACATGGCTGTGATATGGTGATCTCCGATTTTTACCGCGTCGTTGGGGATATGGTATCCAGAAAAGGGGACATCGAGTCAGACTGCGTGATCGACCGGGAGGAATTCGCGTCCTTTATGATGGAGAATCCGGCGGATTATTACTATGGAGTGCTGTGGAATAAGCTGTACCGGCGCGATCTCGTAAACCGCTTCGGGATCCGGATGGATGCGGAGATCAGCTGGTGTGAGGATTTCATGTTCAATCTGGAATATGTCCGCTATGCAGAGACATTCTATGCGCTGAGGACACCGGTGTATTATTATGTAAAGACAAAAGGTTCGCTGGTGAACCAGAAGATCAGCATCACGAAGACTGTGAAGATGAAGCTTATGATGTTTGAGTACTACAACAACTTTTATAAACATGTGCTGGACGAAGAGGATTATGAGAAAAACCGGCTTCAGGTGTACCATTTTCTGGTGGACGCAGCGAAGGACGGCTTTGTTTTTCCGGCATCGATCCCCGGAAACCGGAAGCTCGGAGAGGAGCGGAGCAGTGCGCTGCAGGAGGTGATCTCCGATGATGGGATCATTGTGGATAAATACCGGGACCGGAAACTTCTGGAGAGATATCTGGAGTCGGCGGCATTGAAGCATGATATGACAATGGAGGAACTTTCTCTGCTTTTATATCTGAAGGATGCAAGCCATGAACTGAGCAGAAAGAATCTTGCGGATCTTATGGATCTTAGCCGCGGAGACCTCGCGGTGGCGGTTCAGCGGCTGTCCGCGAAAAAGATGGTTGAGGTAACGGAGCTTCCGAGAAGGCGGGGAACAGAACGAAAGATCCGACTGGAACTTCTTCCGGCATCAGAAGTTGTGATCCCGGATCTTGAGGCGGCGGAGAACGATTACTATCAGGCGAAGTTTGGAAATTTTACAGAGGAAGAGATCAGACAGTATACGCTGCTGGCACGGAAAGTGCGGGAGAACGAGATGAGTATTTTGCAGCGGGGATAGGAGAAGGCGCATTCGCGCGAAGCTGCGGACTGCGTCAGGCAGTCGTACTGGTGTGGAAATACAACGGATAAACATCAAAAATATGGAGATAAAGATGAAAAAAGAAAAAGCTTGCAAAATCGTATTCAGTGACATCGACGGCACGCTACTGACGTCGGACGGACAGATCACGGAGGGGACGAAGGAGATGATCCTGAATCTTGAGAATAAGGGGATCCCGTTTATCCTGACTTCCGCGCGGTCACCGGAAGGCGTGCGGGTCATTAAGAGAATGCTGGGGAACCATGCACCGATCATTGCGTTCTGCGGTGGGCTGATCCTTGATGATGACGGAAATGAGATCTACAGTAAGAGGATCCCGCTTAAGCGGGCACTGGAACTGAAGGCGATGCTGGATAAGGATTTTCCGGCTGTTGCCTGTAATACCTTCGGCGGCGAAAAGTGGATCGTGGATGACCGGGACGATTGGAGAGAGCAGCGGGAAGAGAAAATCGTGGGATTTCCGGCTGAAATTGGATCTATTAAAGATACATTTGAAACAGAAGGCGGAATTCATAAATTTCTCCTCATGGGAGATCCGGACGTGATGACAAAGCTGGCGGCGGTTCTGGCAAGAGATTTCTCTGATCTTCAGTCCGCGGCCTCCAACCTGGAATATCTGGAGATCACGGCAGCGGGCGTGGAAAAGTCGGAAGGTTTGAAGACGCTCTGTGGAAAACTCGGAATTTCCCCGGAAGAGGCAGCGGCCTTCGGTGACGGTGAGAGCGATCTTTCCATGATGCATGCGGCAGGATTTGGCGTGGCGATGGGAAATGCGCCGGAGAATGTGCGGAGGCGGGCACCGATGGTGATCGGGAAGAATGATGAGGAAGGGCTGCTGAAGAGGCTGAAGGAGATATTTAAGGACTGAGAAAAATTGAGATTTCGAGACGGATGAATTCTGCCAGGCACTAACGTGCCAATGATGCGCACTCGCGCGAAGATGTAGATTGTCGCAAGTGACCGCACGAGGCGCGAGAATGTGCCAAGGTACATCCTTTTTTAGAGTTCTTGCAGAACAGAAAAACAATACAATTGAAAAAAAACACAGACAGCATATGCAATATGGAGGACGGGATAGTAAGACTATGAAAGGGAAGCTTTTAACAGGCGTGGGTTTGCTGCTGATCGCGGCGGCTCTTCTTCTTACTGTTTATAATATAAGAGAATCAGACCGGGCCGGAGCAGAGTCAGAGGAGATGGTGGTCCGGATGGAGTCACTGACAGCAGCTCTGCCGGAGCGGCTGGAGACGGAGAAAAAGGAACTGGTGCCGGAATATAAGAAGAATCCGGAGATGGAAATGCCGACAGTGGAGGTAAATGGACAGGAATGTGTGGGGATGATCGAGATTCCGGCGCTGGGGCTCAAGCTTCCGGTTATCAGCGAGTGGAGCGACGCGAAGCTCAAAAAAGCGCCGTGCCGCTACAGTGGTTCTGCGTACTTAAAGAATATGATCATCGCCGGACACAATTACCGCACCCATTTTTCTGGCATCAAGCGCCTGAATCCAGGTGATTCCGTGGTGTTTACGGATGCGGATGGAAATGTGTTTTCCTATGAAGTGACGGAAATTGAGACGGTCGGCGGCTATGACATCGAAAAGATGGAGGACGGGGACTGGGATCTGACGCTGTTTACCTGCACGAATAAGGGGAAAGCGCGGGCGGCGGTGAGATGCAGGGAGATCGAAGAATAGAGAGGAGTGAGAGAAATGTGTAAGGCGATGGAAGACCTGAGAAATGAGAGCTATGCGGGAGGGCGTGAAAGCCAAGCTAAGGATACGGCGGTTCGAATGAGCGAAAAGGGAATTTCGGTTGAAGAGATTGCCGAAATCGTTGGATTCAGTACAGACGGGGTTAAGAAATGGATTGTAACAGAAGTGTAGGAGAGTGGTGTTGATTTTTAAGAAGAGCATTTTTAGTTGAAGCGTTATTAAAGGAAATGGGGTATGTGTACGGAAACAGGGAAAGCACCTTCGGAGAAGGTAGGCTTTCCCTGTTTTTTTGCTGCAATGCATCTGAAAGAAGCTGCCGATGGTAAGTCTTGCAGATAAAATATTATTTTTTGTAGAAACAGTTCCCGCCAACGATCTTGTAGGAAGAGTAGCTGCCTGTTGAGGCGTGTTTGGCGGATTTGAAGTAGAGATAGTCGCCGATATTGTTGGAACCTGACAGAGCATCTTTGGTGGCTTTGATGCAGGACTTGGACGGACCTTTTGCCAGGTATTTGTCCAACAGACCGGAGGACGCGCCGGGGAACTGGCCATCGGCGTAGATCACGTCGGAGATCGTTTTGCCCCATTTTCCGGATTTTACACGGTTTACAATACAGCTTGCTACAGCGAGCTTATCTTCATAGGAATCGTCACCGGCCTCCATGGCGACGCAGGCTGCCATCAGGTAGATCTCATCTTCGGTGGCGGAGATTACATAGGACGGTGCCGCAGAGGTTTCGTTTCCGGATGTGCTCAGCGCCGCGGACTCTTCCTTTGCGTCGACAGCGGCAGCAGGAACCGGGCCGATGGAGGCATATTGACTGGAAATATAGCCGTTTGTGTCGGCGGAGAGCTGGACCTTTGTCCAGCCGTCGGATTCACTTAAGACAGGGAAGGAATCCCCTTCGGCCGCCTGTTTTAAGATTGCGGAATCTGTGGACGGAATCTCGCGGACGTTCAAGGTCGTCGCGGTGATCTTCGCGGATAGAAGACCGAGTTCCTTCGCCAATGGCTCGATATCTGTCCCAAAGAGCAGATATTTGTCACACATCCATCCCTCAATTTTTCCGGAACGGACCTTCGTCCAGCCATCTTTCTTCTCTAATACGGTTCCGCCCGCTCCACGGTAGCACTTTCCGACGATCTCTCCGTCCGTGGACGGTTTCGTCCGCATATTTAACGGTTCACTTGTCACATTTGCCACGGCAAGATTGTCGTAGGCGGATGCGGCGAAAGATGGAAGAGTTAAAAGTGCAGTGGAAAGGAACAGGACAGACGCGGCAGCGGCCGCTTTTAAAAGAAACTTCTTTGAAAAGTCAGAAATCAGATTCTGTAATTTTCTCATGCCAAATCTCCTCATATCAGTTGAATGTCCCGGTTATATTGCGGGAATTATTTCAAATATTACAAAACTATTACGAAGAAATTATAGCAAAAATGGAGAAATTTGTCAAATCAGCATTCCCATTGATATTTCCTGAGGTCCACATGCATCGCGTCCTTCAGCTCTACGCCTTCCTGCCGTAGCAGAAATGCCTGTTCCGGCCAGCCGGGGACGAGGCGGCCGGAGTGGTTTACGACACGGTGGCAGGGGAAGTCTCCGTAGTTTGAGGCGTGGGAGAGGACCCGGGCCACGAGGCGGGAGTTTTTGTCCCTGCCGATGAGGCGGGCGATCTGGCCGTAGGTGGTGACGGTTCCCTCGGGAATCTCCCCGACTACGGACAGGACCTCGTATGCGAAGTCTTCAGTGAAACGGGCGGATGGTGCCATGTTACCGCACCTCCTTCTGCTCCTCCCACATCTTCACCGGCATGCCGTTGACTTCCACGTTGTCCTCAACGGCAATTACAAGGCAGCGGCGTCCACCGATGAACTTGGTTTCTACGAGATCGAGACGGTCCGGGTTGACCTTGATATCCACATCCGGTGTCTTCACGGCAAATTTTCCGGTTCCGGTGATCGCCGGAACGAGGATCGCGGTATTCTCCCCGGCGGCTTCCTCGTAGACTTTATCGAAGTGCTCCAGGCGCTCCGGCTCCACGCCGCTCTTTTCCAAAAGATCTTTGACTTCCGGCTTTGTGAGCGTTAACGGAATCTCATCCTCTTTATGTTCCTCCGCAAGCTCCGTGAGATTCTCATGGATCTGGCGGACAATCTCATAGTCGCACTCTTCGCCGAGAGTATCCGTCAGGATCTCCTGGAACGCTTCTTTCTGGGACTTGAAGGAGATCGGTGTCGGAGCGCCGAGGCAGGCGTCAATGAACTCGGAGTGAAGCCCCTCCGGATTCTTGGAGAAATACAGGACACCATGGATATCGCTGCTGCGGTCATTGAAGGCTGGGAACAGGAATCCGGTCATCGGAGCCTGTACCCACCAGTCCCGGGGACGCTCCTCGATGGCGTTGGTCGCCTCATTGTAGGAGAGACCCGGCTCGGAGAGCTTTACCGGGCAGATGCAGCAGAGGACGTGGTTGTAGACTTCCTCGGATGCGTCGAACATTTCCTCATTGTCGGACGCCTTTCCCGGTACATCGTAGGCGCTGTGGATCAGGATAATATAGTAGTTTTCACCATATTCGTAATTTTCGATTACCTTATTATAAAAGGTATCCACGGTCTCATCGTCGGCGAGCTTTTCGTCGCGGAGCTTCATGAGAAGCTCGTGGGCGCTGTCCGGACCCTCGTCATGGATGGAGTACTCCAGGTTGTGGAGGTTCTTTCCGATTCCGCCGGACAGGGATTTCTTGAAGATCTCATAATATTTGAAGATCTCTTCCTCGGACAGGGCGAAGAACGCCTCCTTCAGGGTCGTCTTGATCTGCTTTTCCGCATCGACATAACATCCGCAGATGCGGGTGATGGCGTTGTTGTCCTTCTTAAACTGTTTCTTAATTTCTGAAATTTCACGTTTATTCATAATGCGTATCCTTTTCAAACAAATCCCAGCCATAAAGTATCATCCGCTTAACTGTAAAAGCAATAGAAAATGAAAGTATGGCTGGATAGAAAATCATGTTACAGTTCAGCCATGCGCTGGTTTGAATGAGAAAGTGTGTTGCAAGCTTGCT